>JAAHTH010001234.1_pt1 | contig 23090 bp, 20 predicted proteins | sample 6116091 | NCBI WGS metagenome assembly JAAHTH01 (sample SAMN13939990, study PRJNA603662) | sponge metagenome | isolation source: marine sponge | host: Mycale hentscheli | place: New Zealand | collected 2006 | reverse complement strand
AAACTTAAAAAATGAGTTTACAAACTTTATTAGAAAGTGCAAACCCATATCACTCTGTACAGGGTGATGCTGCACGCTTAGCGTCAAAATGGGAAAAAACAGGTTTGTTAGAAGGTTTGAATGGTGCTACTAAAAGCAACATGGGAATGATCCTAGAAAACCAAGCTAAACAACTTGTAGTAGAAAGCTCTCAAACTGGTGGTGGTACTGCTTCACAAGGTACCTTTACTGCTGGTGTTGGTGAGCAATGGGCTGGCGTAGCTCTTCCGTTAGTACGTAAAGTATTCGGACAGATTGCTGCCCAAGAATTTGTATCAGTACAACCAATGAACCTACCTTCAGGTCTTGTATTTTATTTAGATTTCCAATATGGAACTAATAAAACTCCATTCTCTGCTGGTTCTTCACTATATGGTGATGCTGCTGCTGATGGGTCAGATGAACCTTTTGGAAATGAAGCTAATGGTGGACTTTACGGAGCTGGACGTTTCGGATATTCTATCAATAATACATCTTCAGCTGGAACATTTGCATCAGCTTCTGCTGACTGGTCAGATATGAATTTTGATTCAGATTATTCAGCTTCTGCTGTTGCTGATGAGTATTTGAAATTTACAGTAGCTAAAACTTCTTTACCAAGCTTAGACGAAGATGGAATTAGAGGTTTCTCTTTGGTAACAGGTTCAGCAGATACTGTAGTATCTTTACCTGCATTTACTTCTGATGATTCAACTAATGTTTACTTTATTGTAAAAGAATCTACTGTTACTAGTGGTAATGAAGTAAAAGTTTCTTACCAATTACAACCAACTGATAAAAACAGAGGTGATTTTGAAGATGGAAATACTGCTTTAAACAATGGTAATGATCCTATCTCAATCCCAGAAATTAACGTACAGATGAAATCATCTGCTATTGTAGCTAAAACACGTAAGTTAAAAGCTGTATGGACTCCTGAGTTTGCACAAGACTTGAACGCTTACCACGCTTTGGATGCTGAAGCAGAATTAACTTCTATCTTAAGTGAGTACATTTCATTAGAAATCGATCTTGAGATCTTAGATATGTTAATGCAAAATGCTGCCGCTGGAACTGAAGTATGGTCAGCTGTGAATAACCGTTCAATCGTAGATAATGGTACTGATGGTACTATTAGCGATTTAGGTTTTTACAATAGTCAAGGACAGTGGTTCCAAACTTTAGGAACTAAAATCCAAAAACTAAGTAACATCATTCACCAAAGAACTCTTAGAGGTGGTGCAAACTTCCTAGTATGTTCTCCTTCTGTAGGTACAATCCTAGAATCTATTCCTGGATTTGCTGCTGATTCAGATGGTGATACTTCTAAGGCAAGTTACGCTTTTGGTGTACAAAAAGTTGGTAGCTTAAATAGCCGTCAGAAAGTTTACAAGAACCCATACATGAAAGAAAACCAAATATTATTAGGTTTCCGTGGTGGACAGTTCTTAGAGGCTGGTGCTGTATTTGCTCCATACATCCCATTAATCATGACTCCTCTTGTATACGATCCAGATACGTTTACTCCACGTAAAGGTCTCTTGACTCGTTATGCTAAGAAGATGGTACGTCCTGAATTTTATGGATTAATCAAAGTAAACGGTTTAAATACTCTATAGTTAGAGCTTTAAATTAGACTTTAAAAATAAACCCGGCTTAGGCCGGGTTTTTTTATTCTTAAAATATTTATAATTAAACATGTTTTTATGGTAAGACCTGTTATTTTTTTTAATAGTTTAATTTCAATCAAATCTTTATGGCTTCAAAACCCCATACGGACGATATTTATCGCCCTAAGAGAATTCCTAAAAACCCAATTAAATTCAAACTCCAACTTAATGAAGAACAAAAACAAGCAAAATCAATTGTTCTTGAAAACACAATTACTTTATTAGCGGGAAGAGCTGGAAGTGGTAAAACACTTTTAGCATGTAATGTTGCTTTAGATGGTTTACTAAGAAGGCAATATGAAAAAATAATTATTACACGTCCTACAGTATCCAAGGAAGAAATAGGATTTCTACCAGGTGATTTAAGAGAAAAAATGGATCCCTGGGTTCAACCAATTTATCAAAATTTTTATTCTTTATATGATAAAACCAAAATTGAAAAACTTATAAGTGATGGTAAAATAGAAATTGTACCCGTATCATTTATGCGAGGTAGAACATTTTTAGAATCAATGATTATTGTTGATGAAGCACAAAATGTTACACATGAGCAAATGGAAATGATTACATCACGCATTGGTTTAAGAAGTAAAATGATGGTGTGTGGAGATGATTATCAAATTGATTTAAAAAATAGGGGAGATTCTGGATTTAAATTTTTATATACTGCATCTAAAAAAGTAAAAAATCTAGAAGCCGTAACTTTAATAAATAACCATAGAGATCCTATTGTTGATGATCTTCTCGATTTCTATCAGGATAGATTAAGTCAACATTCTAATTCAAATTTTAGTGGTTCTAAGGGAAGATAATATATTTATAACTAACAAAACATCAAAACCTAAAATTTAACAATATGCCTATAGTATATAGACTTCAAAAAGGTTCATCCTTATCTTATGCAGAAATGGATGGGAATTTTTCAACTCTCCAAACAGCAACCTCAGCTTCTGTTACTGGGTCATCTATTGATGGAGTAACTCAAACTTTTCAATTAGGAGATGGCACATCTTACACAAACACTATTGCAAGTGCCTCACATGCTGTTAGTGCTTCATATTCTGTAACTTCATCTCATACTATTATTACAACAGCAACAAATGCTGTTACTGCTTCTTTTGCCCAAACTGCTTCATTCCTTACAGGAACAATAGAAAGTGCTTCATATGCTGTAACTGCTTCATTCCTTACAGGAACAATAGAAAGTGCTTCTTATGCTGCATCAGCTTCACATGCTGAATTTGCGGATGATGCTACAAGCTCTTCTTATGCTGTTACATCATCTCATGCTGTAAGTTCAATAAGTGCTTCTTACGCTTTAACTGCTTCCCATGCTTTAAATAGTAGTGGAGGAGGAGAATGGGATGGAACACTAGATGGTGATGCAGAAATAACAGGATCACTTGTTGTAACTAGCAATATTACAGGTTCAAATATTTCAGCAAGTGGGGATGTTTATACTGGTGATTTATTTGTTAGTGATATAAGAGGAAATGGTAGCCAAATAGGTTTAGTATATAATAATGTTTTTGGGTTAAGATTTGGTTTAGATTCTTCACCTTCAATTACTTCTTTAGGTGATGGTTTAACACTTGCTGCTGGAACTCCATTAACTGCTAGTTCTGGTATACAAGTTTTAGATGATAATATTATTATTACAAAAGCATCTACTACAAGTGATGAAGAAATTAGAATTGGTACTGATAGTCAAGATAATGTTGTTTTAAAAGGTGGGCAAATTATAGTTGATGATTCATCAACAGGTGCTGTTGTGGATTTAAAAAATAGATTAGCTAATAGTGCTACTAGACCTACCTTAGGACAAATACAATTTTATGGTAAAGACTCAGATATAGGTTCAGGATTAAAAGGTCAAATCCGAGGTAAATTTACTGGAGGATCTAAACAAGAAATGGCTATGGAATTTTATTCCACAGCAAGTGGGGCTTTTGGCACATTCCAAGACGCTGATATTGATTTAAGATTATCATCTGGTTCAAGTATTGAAGTATTTAGAGATACAACCCTTGCGAATAGTGATTTAAGCTTTTCAGGAAGTTATGCCCAACCTACAGAATATAGACTAGATGTTATTGGTAGTACTTTTTACCTTAACAGAAGTGGTTCTTTAGGTGGAGGACAAAATACATATCAAACAGAAATTCACCATAACGGAAGTAAAACCCAATTCAAATCAGATGGATCTGTAAGAATGGACTTAAATGGTAATGTTTTTGAAGTACAAGGTGATATAGATGCAACAATCGGTAACCTTGTTACAAATGCTATTTCCGCAAGTTATTTCTCAGGTTCATTTCAAGGAGATGGTAGTGCTTTAACAGGTGTAACTGGTGAATGGGATGGGTCTCATAATGGTGATTCCTCTATTACAGGTTCTTTAACAATTTCAGGCTCAGGTGTTATTTTAGATGTAAGAGGAGAAATATCAGGTAGTACAAAACTAACTATAGGCTCAGGATCTGTAAATTTAGGTACTTTAGCTTCTATAGGTGGTGGGTTTGATAACTGCATTGGAGCTGTAGGTAATATGTCTGTTATAGGTGGAGGTTGCGAAAATTCAGCTTTAGGAGCATGTGGTGTTATTGGAGGAGGTTACTTAAATAACATTTGTGCTAACGAAATCATGGCTACTATAGGGGGTGGTAGATTAAATGTAGTTGATGGTAATTATGGTACTGTAGCTGGTGGTTTTTGCAATGAAGCATTAGATAATTGTGCCACTGTAGGAGGTGGTTGTGGTAATATAGCTTGCTGTGATTCTGCAACAGTAGCAGGTGGAAGAGCGAATACAGCAAGAGGTAATTATTCTGCTATTGGTGGGGGTCAATCCCATAATGCAAACAATTGTAATGCAACTATAGCAGGTGGTGGATCAAATACAGTTTTAGGATGTTACGGTTCTATTGGAGGTGGGTTCCAAAATAGAGCTGATGGTGCATTTTCCTTTGTAGGGAATGGACATACAAACCGATCTTGTGGGTTTTATTCTTCAATAGTAGGGGGTGCTGTTAATACTATTGATGCTAGCGCAACATCATCTTTTATAGGAGGAGGATGTGAAAACTGTATATCAAATTGCTATGCTATTATTGCAGGAGGCCAATATAATACAGGTTCAGGATTTGGTGCTTTTATAGGAGCTGGACGTGAGAACTGTACTGGAGCACTCTATGGTGTTGTTGTAGGTGGAGAATGTAATAAAAATGGAGGTCAAAAATCATTTATAGGTGCTGGATGTTGTAATGAAATAGATAGTGGAGTAAATAGTGCTGTTATTGGTGGTGGTTGGAATAATTGTGTAGATACAAGTTACGGATTTGTAGGAGCTGGTAGAGATAATATTGTATGTGGAGATTGTTCAGCTATAGTAGGTGGATGTGGTAACTGTATATCTACAGCGGGAGACTGTGGATTTATAGGAGGTGGTAGAGGAAATGATGTTACTGGAGCTGGATCAACTCTTGTTGGAGGATGTTCTAACGTTGCCTCGGGACCATGTTCTTCAATATTAGGTGGACGTTTAAACCAAGCAACCGCTGAATATGCCACAGTAGGAGGTGGATATGTTAATAGAGTTTCTGCTAAAATTGGTTCAATACCTGGAGGGTGTTGTAATTTCGTTACAGCGGAATCAGGAAGCATTTTAGGTGGACATAGAAACTGTGTTAACCATGCTAACTCACATATTATAGGTTCTCAAATAAATAGTACTACAACTTGTACAACATTTGTAAATAACCTATATGTAACAGGATCTACATCGGCAAACTCATTATTAACATTAGCAAGATTAGAAACTACTCCTGGAGTAGGAACACTCCAAACAGGATCAATATTCCACTCAGGTTCAGGTGGAGCCGGATGTTTATATTTTAGCCCTGATGGATCAGCTATTTGTAAAATTTCTTTTGCTTAATAGTTTAAGAACAAAACTAAACATATATTTATAATAAACAAAATACTAACATTAACAATTAAAAAACAAAACAAATGGGATTAGTTTACAGATTAAAAAAAGGATCTGCACTTTCTTATGTTGAAATGGATGCTAACTTAGCAACATTATCAGATGCAACTGGCTCTTCAGTAACAGGATCATCTATTGATGGAGTAACTCAAACTTTTCAATTAGGAGATGGCACATCTTACACAAACACTATTGCAAGTGCATCTTATGCTGTATCAGCCTCACACGTAGAATTTGCAGATGATGCAACAAGTGCATCTTATGCTGTAAGCGCCTCTCACGTAGAATTCGCTGATGATGCAGGTAGTGCAACAAGTGCCTCTTATGCTTTATCAGCTTCACATGCTGAATTTGCTGATGATGCTGAAAATGCTACTTCTGCTTCTTATGCAGTATCCGCTTCACACGTAGAATTTGCTGATTTAGCAGAATTATCAAACACTGCTTCATTCGTAACAGGATCTGATGTAGTAGGAATTGTATCCGATGCAACAAATGCGGCAACAGCTTCTTTCGTAACAGGTTCAAACGTAATAGGAATTGTATCCGATGCAACAAATGCAGCTACTGCTTCATTTATAACTGGATCTAACGTAATAGGTATCGTTTCTGACGCTACAAATGCTGCAACAGCTTCATTCGTAACGGGTTCAAACGTAGTAGGTATCGTTTCTGACGCTACAAATGCTGCAACAGCTTCATTCGTAACGGGTTCAAACGTAGTAGGTATCGTTTCTGACGCTACAAACGCAGCAACAGCCTCTTTCATAACAGGGTCTAATGTCGTAGGAATTGTAGCTGATGCAACAAATGCTGCAACCGCTTCATTCGTAACAGGATCTGATGTCGTAGGTATCGTTTCTGACGCAACAAGTGCTTCATATGCAGTATCTGCTTCACACGTAGAATTTGCTGATGACGCTGCAAATGCCACTTCAGCTTCTTATGCAGTATCTGCTTCACATGCTGAAAAAGCAGATTTAGCAACATTAGCAACAACAGCTACAACAGCAACTAATGCTTTAGCTGTTAGTGGTTCAATTGAAGCAGTAACATTTGATTCAAGTGGTTCCTTCCATATTTCAGGATCTGATGTAATATTTGCTGGGTTATCAACTACAGAACCAGCTACTACAGGATCTTTATGGGTATCAGGTAGTGGAGCAGGAAGTGCTTCAGGTTCAGGATACTTAATGGTATTTATGGGATAATAATATTATCCATTTAATTATAAAAAGAGGGGTCGCTAAGCGTCCCCTCTTTCATATTTATAAATAAATGTGACTATGGCAAACCTAAATGTCTTTATAAGGGAAAAAATTGAGGATCTAAACACCCCAGATCATATTATAGAAATTTCAAAAGATTATACCATATATGATTATGATAAAAGAATACTTTTTACTACCGCTAGTAGACAAACAACTATATTTGATGTAGGAACAGTAAATGCCGGTACATTTGATGGGGATGGGGTAACATATGGAAGAATTACAAATAAAGGTTCTTTTCCTATGGATTTAACTATCACTAATACTAATAGTAATGAAGCGCATTTTATAGTAACAGCAGGTAGTAGCTTTATTTTATCAGATGATACTTTTACCTCAATTTCTGGTAGTTGGTTAGATATTTCTAGTGTAAAATTACAACCTATTGGGAGTGAAAAAACTAAAGTAAAAGCTGAATACCTTTTAGCTGCAGGTAAAATAACAGCTTAAAAAACAATTTATAACTATGGCAAACATACCAATATGGTCCGGTAGCAGTTCATTTGATCCAGGAAACACTCCTTTTGGGTTTTATGATTACGATGCAGAATTTAGAGAAGATGCTGATAAAGTATCAAATTTTTGTGCTCGTAGGTTAGGTTATCCTTTAGTAGAAGTAGAATTACAAGATATTTCTTTTTATGCTGCTTTTGAAGAAGCTATAACTACTTATGGTAATGAACTATATGCCTATACTATTAGGGATAACCAATTAACTTTAGAAGGAGGATCTACTAGTACCAATTTAAATAATGCTGTTATAACACCTAGTTTTGAACCTATTGTTAGACTTTCAGAACAATATGGAGTTGAAGCAGGAACAGGAGGTAATGTTACTTATTATACAGGGTCTATTCCTTTAACAGCAAGTGTCCAAACTTATGATTTAAATAAATGGGCTACAGAAGAAGGAGTAGCAGGATCCCATGGGATAGAAATCAAAAAAGTATTTTATGAAGCTCCCCCAGCTATTGTAAGATATTTTGATCCATATGCTGGTACAGGTTTTGGGTATCAATCATTATTTGATAGTTTTGGATTTGGTAGCATGAGCCCTGCTATTAATTTTTTAATGATGCCACTAAATTATGATTTACAAACAATTCAAGCAATTGAATTAAATGATCAAATTCGTAGATCAAATTATAGTTTTGAAATTCAAAATAATAAATTAAGAATATTTCCCATCCCTGATGGAGAAAAAGCAGGAAGTTTACGATTTCAATACATAAGAAGAGATGAAAGAATAGCTAACTCTGTAAATAATGGGGGTGGTATTAGTAATGTATCAAATACTCCATATACTAATCCAACTTATGCTAGTATTAATTCAGTAGGACGCCAATGGATATTTGAGTATACTTTAGCACTAGCGAAAGAAATGCTTGGGTACATAAGAGGTAAGTATAGTAATATTCCAATCCCTAATTCAGAAGTAACTTTAAACCAATCAGATTTAATTTCAGCTGCTACTGCTGAAAAAACAGCATTAATAGAAAGACTAAGAGATTATTTAGACCAAACTTCTCGAGCTTCTTTATTAGAAAGAAGATCAATAGAAGCAGATTTTAAACAAAAAGAACTACAACAAGTTCCTTATACAATTTATATAGGTTAATATGGCAATGTTTGGTAGCTTACGTGATGTAAGTTTAATAAGAGGAATAAATCGTGAGTTGATGGGTAATATTATTACCCAACAGGCCTCTTTTTACAAATATAAACTAGAAGAAACTAAAACTAATTTATATGGTGAAGCTGCTGGTAGTAAATATTTTAATGGTCCCTTTATTTTTGATTGTTTAATAAATAGAGGAGATCAAGAATTTCCTGAAGGTGGAGAAGGTATTGGGTTTAATCAACCTATTACTTTTGCATTTTTAAGAGCGGATTTAGTAGATGCCAATTATATTGCTGAAGTTGGTGATATAATCTTATACCAAGAAGGGTATTATGAAGTAGACCAAATAGTAACCAACCAATATTTTGTAGGGAAAAACCCAGATTACCCCAATAATGAAAACCCATTAAATCCTGGTTTAGAAAATTTTGGAACTAATTTATCTATTATTTGTACTACTCATTATGTACCAGCTGATAAATATAATATTTCACCTTATAAAGAAAGATTTTAATGTCAAAACCTTTATCAAAATCTCAAGCATACGAAAAGGCCTTTAATGAAGCCCAAGGAAGGTACCCTGCAGTTCCTAATCCTCCTGTATCTAAAAGAAACTTTAAACCAAGGCCTAAAAATCAAAAAGAAATTTCTAGGGGACAACAAGAACCCTATGAATTATCAAATCTAACTAATCCTAATGTTGTAGACAATAAAAACGAAAAAGCAACAAATATCAGCTTTAATAGATCTAATAAGATATCAGCTAAAGGAGACAAAACAAAAAGTTTTTCTATTGGGATCCAAGATATAGATGAAGCAGTATTTTATTATTTTAACAATGTTATACAACCTTTTGTTTATCAAAATGACCAACGTATTCAAGTTCCTGTTATATATGCTTCTCCTGAAAGATGGAAATCTTATCAAAAAGATGGATATTATAGAGATAAGGGAGGAAAAATTATGCTTCCTATAATTTATATATCACGTAATTCTATAGCTAAAGACAGAAGTGTAACAGCTAAAGTAGATTCTAACTCCCCCCACTTATATGGTAGTATAAAAAAAGGGTACAATAATACTAATGGGTATTCTAATTTTAATGTTTTAAATAATAGAAAACCTGTAATTCAATCTCAAGCTATTGTTGTTCCTGACTTTGTTACCTTACAATATAGTTGTAATATCCAAACATACTATATGGAACAACTAAATAAAATAATTGAATCCGTAGAATATGCTTCTGATTCATATTGGGGTGACCCTGAAAGATTTAAATTTAGAGCTTTCATAGATTCTATAACTACTAGTACAGAATTAACAATAGGACAAGAAAGATTAGTTAAAGGTAGTTTTGATATTAGACTAAGGGGTCATATCATCCCGGAAACATTACAAAAAGATTTAAAAGCTGTTCGAAGTTTTAATTCTAAAGCTAAAATTAGTATTACTTCTGAAGCATCTTCAAATCTTAATAATTTAAATACATAATTATATATTTATAACCACAAATTAATTTTTACTAAATGGAAAAAAAAGTTTTAACAAAAGAAGAGTTGCAAACATTAAAAAAATACCAACAACAAGAAAATAATTTAGTTTTTAGTTTTGGTCAAATTGAATACCAAATTGCTAGTTTAGAATCACAAAAAGATGATTTAATTGATACTAAACAAAAATTTGAAGAAGAAAGAGTTAATTTTGCTAAAGTCTTAACTGAAAAATATGGAGATGGAAATATCAATCTAGAAACTGGAGAGATAGTATCAACTACTTAATTTTTAAAAAGTTCTTTAGTATTTATAATAAAATACAATACTAAACCTAATAACCTAAAATGGCAGAAACATTAATATCACCAGGTGTACTAGCGAGAGAAAATGATCAATCTTTTGTAACTTCTCAACCCGTAACCGTTGGGGCAGCTATTATTGGTCCTACAGTTAAGGGACCAGTTGAGATCCCTACAGTAGTTACTTCGTATAGTGATTATGTAAGCAGATTTGGTTCTACTTTTGAAAGTGGTAGCCAAACACATAGCTATTTAACATCAATATCAGCAAACAATTACTTCCAAAATGGAGGTCGATCCTTATTAGTTACTCGTGTAACATCTGGTTCTTTTGAACCCGCTATTAACACACCTGTAGTCTGTAATGTATCTCCTGATACTAAAAGTGGACCTTTTATACTAGAAACCCTCTCTGAAGGGGAAATTATGAATAACTTAGATAACATATATGTTATTGATGGTTATGTTTCTTCTTCTTATATTGAATCATTTGCAGAAGTTTTACCAAATGGTGCTTTAGACTCAGGTTCATCTGATAACGTTCGTTGGGAAATCCCAACAGTTAATACTGAAAGCGGAACATTTAGTTTATTGATTCGTAGAGGTGATGATAATAATAGAGAAAAAGTAATTTTAGAAACATATCAAAACCTAAGCTTAGATCCAAAGTCACCAAATTACATTGAAGCTGTAATTGGTAACTCTAAGAAAACAGTAAGACAAGATGGGTCTGATTATTACATCCAAGATAGTGGATCTTACTCTAACAAATCACGCTATGTAAGAGTTAAACAAGTCAATTACCCAACCCCAGATTATTTTGATAATGCTGGAGCAGTAAGATCACAATATACTGCTTCTTTACCAATAGTTCAATCTGGTTCATTCTATGGAGCTCAAGGTAAATTATATTATGGAGGTGATGCTGCTTTCTGTGAAAATATTATTTCTAATGATAATGTTCAAGGTATCCAAGCATCAGATTATAATACGGCAATTTCCCTTTTAGGAAATAAAGATGAATATCGCTACAACGTAATTTCAACCCCTGGATTAACAGCTCAAGATTCAACTCAACAAGTTACTAGAGTAGTAAATACTGCTATTGCTAGAACAGATGTATTAGCCGTAATTGATTTAGTTAGATATAATTCAACAGTATCTACAGTAACAGAAAGAGGTACTTTATATAACACTAGCTATGCTGCTACTTATTGGCCATGGGCTCAAATCATAAACCCTGATACAGGTAAATTATGTTGGGTACCAGCTTCCACGTTAATTCCTGGAGTATACGCGTTTACTGACGCATCAAGTGATTCTTGGTTCGCACCCGCTGGTTTAACTAGAGGTGGTTTAGATAGCGTAGTACGCGCAGAAAGAAAATTACCAACTTCTACTAGAGATACTTTATACGAAGCTAATATTAACCCAATTGCTACATTCCCACAAGCAGGAGTAGTAGTATTTGGCCAAAAAACACTACAGAAAAAATCTAGTGCTTTAGATCGTATTAATGTTCGTAGATTATTAATTTCACTTAAGAGTTATATTTCTCAAATTGCTGATAATTTAGTATTTGAACAAAATACAATTGCAACAAGAAATTCATTCTTAAGTAACGTTAACCCATACTTAGAATCAGTACAACAAAGACAAGGATTGTATGCTTTTAAAGTAGTGATGGATGATACTAATAATACAGCAGATGTTGTAGATAGAAATGAGTTAATAGGACAAATATTCCTACAACCAACTAGAACAGCTGAATTTATTGTACTTGATTTCAACGTGCTACCAACTGGAGCAACATTTCCAGCATAAAAGATAAAAAATAAATATTTATAATAAAATAAATACGCAAAATGGCAATATTAGATACTAACGAAATGTTCTTTACAGCCTTTGAACCTAAACAACAAAATAGGTTCGTAATGTACATAGATGGTTTTCCTTCGTACATTGTTAAAGGTGTAAGTGCTATCACAATTACACAAGAAACTGTGCCCTTAAATCACATCAATTTAAAACGATATGTGAAAGGCAAAACCAATTGGGGAACAATTGATTTTACATTATTTGACCCAATTACTCCTTCAGGTGCACAAGCTGTAATGGAATGGGTTCGTTTACATCATGAATCAGTAACTGGTAGAAACGGTTATTCTGATTTTTATAAAAAGGATTTAACTTTTAATGTATTAGGCCCTGTTGGTGATGTAGTATCTGAATGGATTATCAAAGGTGCACTAATTACCAACGCAAGTTTTGGTGAATACAGCTATGACAATGAATCCGCTGCTCAAAATATTACTATGCAGGTACAACCAGATTACTGTGTATTGAATTTCTAAAAATTTACCCAACCCTCATACCTCAAAAAATTGCTTGGCTTTGCCAAGCTTTTTTTTTATATTGAATGTCAATACTAAAAGGAACAGTTCTTTGACATTTAAAAATAATAAGATATGGAAAATTTAGAATTTGTTTTAGGTGTCCTATCCACAGTAGGTATATTCTTAGTAGGGTATGCTTCGATAGGAGTGTTTAAGGTGAAAACCAAAGTTAGAGATGTTAACCAATCTGTAGATAATGCTTATTTAGCTATAGATGAAATCGGTAAAGATTTTAATAATGAAATTAAAGATTTACGATTAGATTACCAAAATCAAATTGATGATATTTATAGACAAATTGATTCAAGATTTGATAAGTTTAAAAATAAAATAAATAAATAATTACTAACCTGTTTTAAGAACTTTCCTTTTTAGTATTTATTAATGATAAAAACGTTTTAATTAAATAAAGATTATGGCCGAATTTAAATTACCTACTGAAATAGTAGAATTACCTTCAAAAGGATTACTATATTCTACAGAAAGTCCTTTATCTGAAGGAAAAGTAGAAATGAAATACATGACTGCTAGAGAAGAGGATATTTTAACTAACCAATCATACATTGACAAAGGTACGGTTATAGAAAAATTACTACAATCCCTAGTAGTTACTAAAATTAATTTTAATGACTTACTAATTGGGGATAAAAATGCATTAATGGTATCTGCTCGTATTTTAGGGTATGGAAAAAATTACAAATTTACTTTAGATGGGGAAGAATATGAAATAGATTTATCCCAAGTGGGATTTAAAGAATTTGAAGAATCTAGTATTACCCAAGGTAATAATGAATTCCAATTTACATTACCAAATTCCGAAAATCTTGTTACCTTTAAATTACTTACACAAGGAGATGAAAAGAAAATTTCAACAGAACTTGAAGGGTTAAAACGTTTAAATAAAGATTTTTCACCTGAGATATCTACTCGTTTAAAATATCTAATTACTTCCGTTAATGGGGATAGAGAGAAAAAAACTATTCGAGAGTTTGTAGATAATTACCTCCTAGCACAAGATGCTAGGGCATTAAGAGAACATATTCGTAAAGTACAGCCAGACATAGATCTAACTTTTTTTCCCTCCGGAAGCGAAAACAAAAGACCCATCCCAATTGGTATCAGTTTTTTTTACCCTGACATCTCAACAAGCTAAAGAATATAGGTTTAATATTTTCCAATTAATTCATCAAATAGTATTTCATGGTAATGGGGGTTATTCTTGGCCTGATGTATATAATATGCCTATTTGGTTAAGAAATTTTACTTTCTCCGAAATAAAGAAATTTCATGAAGAATCCAACAAACCAGATAATAAATCAGATAAAACTAGTACTTTAGTAAATCCTGATGGTTCTATAAATGTTCCTAACTTTAAAAAAGCTTCTGAGGGTACTTCTAAAGTGTCATATAAATAAAAGTTTTAAATTTTAATATTTATAACATATACATTATTATATGGCTGCATCCGACGAATTAAAAAAATTAAATGAAGAAATTACCAAATTAAGAAAAGAATTAGGTAAAACCTCCAATAAACCTTTTTTATCTGGAGAAATAGAGGATGCTAGGACACAACTTAGAGGATTAAAAGCCGAACTTTCTACTTTAAATAGTGACTTAGATTATATTTCAACTTCGTTTAAAAATAGTGTAGCTGAACTTACTAAACAAAATTATTATTTAAGTCTATCTAAATCTTCTTTAAAAGGTATAGTTGGTATAGCTGATAAATTTTTAAGTGTTCAAAAAGGAACTAATGAACTTAGTAAAAAAGAAATTACTAACCTTAAAGAGAAGGGTGATCTTTATTTTCGTCAACTTGACTTTGCTAGAAAGTTTGGAGGTTTATCTAAACGAGAAAGATTTGAAATTCAAGCAAACATTGATGCTCAGAAAACATTTAATAAAGGATTACAAGATGCTATAGACTTTCAGGAAAAAATTAATAGCAATTTTGGTGTAAAAATATATGGTAGTCTTAATGATGTGGCTAAAGCTATCCCCGGTTTAGGTAAATTAGCCCCGGGATTTGAAGCAGCAGCAGAGGCAGCTAAAGGAGCTGCTAGAGCTAATGAAATTGAAGAACAATTAGCTAAATCTTCTCGAGAAGCTCTAGATAATATAGGAATTTCAGAATTTACTGATAAATTTGGTAATAAGCAAAGTAGGAATGTTGATAAAAGAACTGGTAGATTTGTTTCCCAAAAAGATATTGATAAATTAAAAGAAGCAGCAAACCCAAAACTCCTTAGCCCATTAAAAGAAGGATTTAAAGCCCTTAAATCTACTATTAGAGCGGCATTCAAACCTTTAATTGGTCTTGAAATACTTATGGCTTTATTTAAAGCAGATAAAGAATTAGTTGAAATCCAACGTAATTTAGCTTTAAGTAAAGGTGAAGCTCGAGCTTTTAGAGCAGAACTAGCTGAAGCAGCTTCAGCCTCAGGTAGTATAAATGTTAATACTACAGCTATATTAAAAACCTTTAGTTCTATTACTAAAGAATTAGGTTTTCAGGGTAGATTTAATTCTCAAAATTTAGTTACTGCTACAAGATTATTAGATGTAGTAGGTTTAACAGAAAAATCTACAGCAAATTTAATAGCAGCAGCTGAAATTCGAGGTAATTTACTTGAAGATGAATACCAAACTATTTTAGCTACTTCTTATGCTTTACAAAGACAAACAGGAGTACAATTTTCAAATAAAGAAATATTAGAAGCTGTAGGTCAAGTTACAGGTCAAGTAAGAGCAAATTTAGGAGCTAATCCTTCAGCAATTGCAGAAGCGGTTACTCAAGCTAAATTATTTGGAGCTGAATTAAATGATATTGTAGGAGCTTCTAAAGCATTATTAGATTTTGAGTCTTCTATTAGAAGTGAATTAGAGGCTGAATTATTAATTGGTAGAGATCTAAACCTAGAAAGAGCTAGATTAGCAGCATTAACAGGAGATCAATCAACTTTAGCTGCTGAATTAGCTAGAAATGCACAAGATTTTGAAACATTTACTAATTTAAATGTGATTCAACAAAATGCTTTAGCTTCTGCTTTAGGAATGCAAGCTGATCAATTATCTGACATTTTATTTAAACAAGAAGTTCAAAATAAAACAGCTAAAGAATTAAGAGCACTAGGTAAAGATGAATTAGCAGATAGACTAGAAGCTCAAACATTACAAGATAAATTTACTAAATCAATTGATAAATTAAAATCTGTATTAGTTGATGTTGTTGCAGCATTTACTCCAATATTAGATGTTCTAGGAATGGCTTTAGAATTTATAGGCAAAATTATATCAGGCTTAAATAGTATCTCCCCAGCGTTAACAGGAGGTTTAATGGGTGCAGGATTAGGATTTTTAATAGGAGGCCCACCAGGTGCACTTATTGGTGCTGGTTTGGGTATTGCTGGAGGGCTTATGGGTGATACTAATTTAAACCCAACAATTCAACCTTCAGCAGGAACAACTATTTCAACTTCATCTAATACGGATACTTCTTCATTAAAAAGAGGACAAGATGAAACTAATAGATTGTTAAAACAATATTTAGATAAAGGTACTAAAGTAAATGTTGTTAATACAGATTTTAATAATCAAATGACAGCTACAGCTTATTCAATCCAATAACTTTACATATTTATAATAAATCGATTAACTCAAAACTTTAAACTATGTCAATTTTACAAAAATTTAACCAACAAGGTACTTTATTAGATGGAAGTATGAATGGGGGTAGACCAACAGCAGCTTTAAAAGATCCTGCTACTTTACCTATTAATAATACTTTTAGACGTGGAGAGTATGATACTGCTCTTCCTGATGGGGTAGAAACAACTCGTGCTACAGACATTACTGGAAACTAAATAAACAAAATTAATGCCATCTCTTAAGACAAGATTAGTTACTCAAGATAGTGATCTAAGAAATCTTAAGTTTGGAGCTGATAGACCGTATAAGGGTTCTTCTAAACAACCATTTATTAGAGAACCCTTACCTGGAGTTCTTGAAGATAATCCAAATTTAGGTTTACTTGGGGGTAATACTGATTTTATTTTAAGAGCAGGAACTTTAAAACGTTCTGTAGATGATGTTTCTAGGTTAGGGAAATTTTTACTTGGTACAGGTCAAGGTGCAGCTTTTATAGCTAAACAAAATTTACTTTCTCTCAGTAATGTTAAAACAGGAGGAAAAGGGCCAAACCAAGGTATTTACTTACCAACTTCAACGTTAGCTCAAGTTGGTGTAGCTGGAGTAGGCGGGCATCTATTAAAACAAGGTATTAATCCTTTTAGAGACACTTCATTACCCTCTGGGGGACAATCCTCAGATCCTAATCTTTTTCAAAGAGTTTTTAACACTATTAATGATGTTACAGGATTACCAGTTTATTCTTCTTTTCAAGAAGATATTAAAAATAAAAACACTAATAGATTAATTAGTTTAAAAGAAGAAAAACTTGGTAGAAAAAATAAAAGTGTTAGTTTTGAAGTAGGACCATTAACTATTGGGGGAGATTTTAGTTTTAGTGGTACTGCTGATACATCTTTAGAAAGTATTATAGAATTAGGGGGCACCAATCCCAGTATACTTAATACAGGTAATTCTTTAAATTTTATTTCAACTGACCCAACTAAACTTATTCAATACAATGGTGGACCAGGTTCAATTTTAGGAGTAGGTAAAACAACAATTAATAGAGCAGTATATAGTAATGAAGGTATAGATTTTGCTAAAAATCCAGAATTTGAAAAGTATAATATAGCTACTTACAATTCAAAAACATTAGCTAATCAAAAATCCCAAGAAATGGACCCTAAAATAAGGGCAGATTTTAGGTTAAAAACTTCAAAAGGGCCTAATTCTGATAGTATTATTTCTGATTCTTTAGATTATGCTGATGGGCTTGGAAGAAATATTGAAGAAAGAGTTAGTTTAGGTAATCCTGGAAGAAAAGGTAATAGAAAAAGTTATGTTAAGGGAAAATTAGATGCTCAAAATAAAGAAATTATAGCTGATAAAATTAATGCTATGCAAATTTATCAGTCTGCTTATGTTACTCAAAATGAAGTAAAAAATGATTTAGCAGACTTTAGAATATCTATTATTGACCCAAATAAAGTTATTCGAGTAGACCCTGATCCAGAAACTCAAAATGACCATTACTACGAATTTGCTAAAACATTTCTTCACTTTAGAGCTTTTATAGATAATTTCCAAGATAATATGTCAGCTGAGTGGAATGCTCAAAAATATATGGGTCGAGGTGAAAACTTTTACAGATATAATGGATTCGATAGAAGTATAGATTTAGGCTTTACAGCTGTAGCTCAATCTAAGGGGGAATTAATGCCAATGTACCACAAATTAAACTATTTACAAAGTGCTATGGCTCCTAATTATACACCTGGGGGTTACTTTTTTGGTAATTTAGTTAAAATGAAAGTAGGAGGATATTTATATGAAGTTCCTGGGGTAATTACTTCATTAAATTACGCAATACCACAAGAATCCCCTTGGGAGATAGCTATATCTGATACTGAAAATACAACAGAAGAAGGCATTCCAACTTTTACTGATACTAGTACTCAAGTAATGCCTCATATGATTAAAGTAAGTATGCAATTTAAACCTATTCATAAATTTGCCCCAAGATTACAACAAAATAGATATGGTATAGTTAATCAATCTAAAGGAACAGGTGGAGTAGTAGAAAAATTTGGTAAAGAACATTTTATATCCCTTGGAAGAGGTGAAAATGTTAATTATACTGGGTATGATAAAGTAAGTGGAATAAACCCTACATCAGGAGAACCAACACCAGAAAAAATAATTCAAATAACCCCAAGAGGAGTAGATTTACCAAGCCCTGAATCTTTAATAACAACAGAAGGATTACTAAGATAATGGATAGATATTCAAAACAAGCTGTAACTAAAACTACAAAAGGAGTAAGATATTATACAGGAACAAAATACCCTGATATTCCTACCTCTTTTAATGATATCTACGTTATAACAACATCTGGGGATAGATATGATATTTTGGCACAAGAATATTTTGGAGATTCTTCTTTATGGTGGATAATAGCAGCTGCTAATCCTGAGTATGGATTAGGTACTTATTATCCTCCCAAGGGTGTACAACTTAGGATCCCATCTAATCAATCCGAAATTGAAACCAATTTTGAAACCTTAAACAATGAATAGTTATGGCTACAAATCTTATAACAACTCCCCCAGATATAGTAGGAGAAGCCTTTAAAGACTATGTCAATAGTCAGATTAAGGTTAGACAAAAATCACACGGTTCTGGGTATAATGATTCTAATAGATATGAAAAGGATTTAATTTACCTTAATTCACGTAATTCATGGATAAAAATGGCTTCCTCTGTTGTTATAGGTGGGGATGAAGGAGAAAAAAAATTAAAAGATTTAGGTTTAAGTCTTAAATTAGTAGGAGATAACTTATCTAAAAAATCAGTACTTTTTAATGGTATAACAGATTCTACAAATGGAATCCAAAAAGCAGGTGTAGCATCTTCTAATTCTACTATTAATAATTCCGCTTATGGTTATGGTGGGGCAACTCATGGTTTAAACCCTATGCCCGGGATTACTTCTTTTACTATAGGACATAATAATATAGGTTCTATTAGAACTGCAACAATCCAAATCAAAGCCCACAGCCCAACCCAATTTGGTATTATAAATTTACTTTATATTAGGTTAGGTTTTAGTATGTTAATTGAATGGGGAAATGCTACATATTTAGATAATAGAGGAAGACTTAAAAAAATGGGTCCTACTATAATAGATGAAGATTGGTTTAAAGGAATTGGTATAACAGCATTAGAATTTACCGAAAAAACAGAATCAAAAAGAAAAGCATATTATGGGAACTATGATAGTTTTTTTGGTAAAGTAACTAATTTTAACTATAAGTTTAATGTTGATGGGACTTATGATATTGAATTAACATTAGTTTCACAAGGAGATATAGTTGAATCTTTTAAAATGGATACTCTAACTCCTCAATATATTTTATCTTACGCAGATGAAAAACAAATTAATAAAAATAGTTTACTTAATAAACTTTGGTGTTTCCAAAACACAATAAAAGATGGGGATAATAGTGGGACTTTAGATGAAGAAAAAAAATACCTAAGAGATGTTCTAGCAAGTAAAAATAAAGATTTAGTAAACCCTTACTCCAGAGCTGTAGAATATTATGGATTAACAGAGTTTGATCCAAGTCAAGGTAAATATGGGTTTATAGATTTTGATAAAATACAATATGATAGGTATTATGTGCGTTTTGGTTTTTTATTAGAATTTCTTAGGGATTTAGTTCCAACTAATTTAACTAAAGATAAAAAATGGAAAAAATTAGAATTTAATTTAAGTGAAAAAAATTATAGTAAAAATTACCCTAAATTAATTTCTTTTAACCCTAATATTTGCTTTATTAACAATGATTTACCCGAAAGCCTTTTTGGCGATTTTCTCCCTTATAAACTAGAAGGAAATGAATACTTAGGAACTTTATTAAATATATATATTGAAACAAGTTTTGTCCAAGATACAATCCAAAGCATAATATCATCTCAAGGAAAACTTACATTATTTAATTTACTAAAAACAATATGTGATGGTATAAATTCAAGTTTAGCAGGAGTAACAAATTTATATCCATCTTTACAAGATGATTATATTGTAGTAATAAGAGATGCTAACCTAGAAACTCGAACAGATACTGAAGGAGGAATTATTTCTGATACAGAAGAATCAACCCCTATAGAAGTATTTGGGTATAATACTAATCTTAAAAATGCTAGAAGCAATTTTGTTAAAAATTTTGATTTTACAACAACTATATCAAAAGATTTAGCTTCTATGATGTCTATAGGAGCAACTGCTGGTAATACTGATGTGTCTGAATATAGTGGATTTTTTACTAATTTAAATAAAGGATTATTAGACAGGTATAAAGAACAAAATGAACCCGGAGAAAAAGGATATAATTTAGAAGAAGATTGTCCCATTCCATCTCCTACTAATGAAGAACCTTCTATACTTTGGGAAGCAATAAAATTAACTTTTAAAAAAGGCCCTATAATAGTCTCAGCTGTTCCTGGCGGAGGAATAGTTGCAGGAAGAGCAACTAATCCTTTTAGTAATGATGGAGAAAAACAAACTAAAAATCTTACAATTCAAGAAGCATATTTAAAATGGTATACCTTTGCTCTTACTACTAGAACAGCAAGTATATTTTTTGATTATGCAAGTGTTATTAGATATTTTGCCTCTCCAGAAGATGGTCAAATTAATTGGGAAGAAGGAAAAATGTTATTTCAATCTTTAATTAAATCCTATGATTCACTACTTAAATCTCGTACTACATCAAACATTGGTTTTATACCTATGGGCATAAATCTTACTCTAGATGGAATTTCAGGTATAAAAATATATAACCAATTAAAAATTAACACTTCCCATTTTCCTGTAGGGTACCCAGAAACCATAGAACTAGTAGTTATAGGAGTTGACCATAAAATTGAAAATAATTCTTGGGTTACTGAAATTAGATCTTATACTAAACCTAAATCAAAACCTAAAAATGATTTAGAGGGTGAATTTTTACCTTCATTGCCCGCTTTAACTACTAATAGTGAAGCAGGACTAGAAGCTTTAGCTGAAGAATTAGTATCCAATATCCCTACAGGCATAGATCCTGCTCCTTATATAAACCCCTTAAAAATAGGAGCTAATACCTATACCCAATCCCCAACTGCAAGAGGTTTAAGAACTATTGGAGGTTCAAATGGAAAACTTACCGATATAATGAAATTAACTGTTATAAAACAAGGTGGAGCTGCTAAATATAAAGAATATTATAATTCAACTACAGGAACTTATGATTTCCTATTAGAAACTACTGTAGCTAGGAAATTTAATTCTTGGATGGTTGAATGTAGAAGTAAAGGTGTACCTGAAAATTATTTAACTATTTCTAGTGCCTATAGAACACGAGAACACCAACAATACATAGTTAATAATACTTCTGATGGTAGAGCAGCAGCATCTGGTAAGTCTCCTCATGGTTGGGGGGGCGCTGTAGATTTCTTAAACCTCCACTCAGGGACTACAAACCCAATAACTAATAGAAACCTTAGAATTGATAACAAATGGTGGAAAGTTATTGCTTCTATTGGAGCAAAACATGGATGGTATAATCCTTGGAGATTAAGTGACATGAAAAATGTAGATGAATGTTGGCATTTTGAATATTGGGGTCCTGGAAGAATTCAAAACCAACTTAATTTTTAAAATTAGTTAATTATGTATTATCCAAAATCACAAATAAAAACTAATTTATATACTAACGGAAAAGAATTTGTTAGAAAGGACAATAATAAAGAATACAAAGGATATTATTGGCAAAACTCTTCAAACAAATTTTATACGGGTAAAACCCCATCTGAAAAACCAACCATAGAAATATTTAAAAATACTTTCCAAACCCCAATTTCATCAACAAGTGTTACTTTAGATGAAGGACCAGAAAATATAAATCCTACATCACTCTGGCAAACTCAATATTCCCCATTAACAACAATTCCCCCTGGGAGAATCCCAACAACTTTTATTACTTTACCTACAGAAGAAGATTATAAAATAGGAGAATTTCAAAGATACTTTACCAAAAAAAGAACTCAAAATATATATTTTGAAATTTCTAAAGATGATTATGAACTGTTAGTAGAACAAAATCCTAATATTCAATATCAATTATATTTGCCTATAAGTTTATCATGGAGACTTGAAGGTTTTAAAGAAGAAACATTTAACACTAATAGAAATACTGTTTATCTTACTGAAACAAGGCAATCTTTACCCGGATTTTTAGAATTTTTTAAAGGAAACTTTAATAAATACGATAAAAATAACTTGTCTACTAAAAGGTAATTTCATATATTCACCCAAAATAGTTATATGTACTGGCTTATAGAAGATATAGAGCAGTTAAAGGTTTTTTACAATAGTAGTTTTAAAGAAGCATTTATTGAAGTAATTCCCTTTAACGATACAATACACCCGGCACAAAATGGTGTGTCTTTAGTATATATTAGGCCATTACTTGCAAGTAAAGGGTTTATGCTATGCGTTGACCATAGTGAGACTTTAAATGGTGTAAATACGCATGTAAACGCGATTTTAAATAAGTTTAATAAGCTATATTGTAGGGATAAAAAAGAAATATTACATTACTTTTGCCTAAAAGAGCTTTATGACATCAACCCACCCCCTACTACGTATATACGACCTACAA
>JAAHTH010001232.1_pt1 | contig 23128 bp, 15 predicted proteins | sample 6116091 | NCBI WGS metagenome assembly JAAHTH01 (sample SAMN13939990, study PRJNA603662) | sponge metagenome | isolation source: marine sponge | host: Mycale hentscheli | place: New Zealand | collected 2006 | reverse complement strand
ATTTCCAACATTCATATTACAAATATAATAAAATTATATTAAAAAACAAATTATGTCGGTCCTGGATTAAAATAATTAATTAATGGTTGTACAGGTGTATCACCTTCTTTTTTAGTTACAAAGTTAGTCAAAACTTTTTCAAAAGTCTCAAATGCGTTTTCGATATTACCTATACTAGGTACTTGATATACATTTTCAACACATTTAGTGAAAATGGTTGCTGAACCATTACCCTTTAAAGAAGATAAATCGAACGCAGTATTTTTATTATTGTTACCAATACCTTTAAAGTTTTTCCAAATATATAAAGACGTTGCCAATGATGCAGTCTCATCTATCGAAGCTAAATTAGGGTTATCACCAATATTTTGTTGGTATTTATAATATTGTTTTCTACCTACAATATATAAATAACCTCTAGGTTTAAATCTATATGCGTCACCTTGAAATATATTAAAATATTTAGTATCCCTATAAAGATTATTTTCTTCTTTATTTAATTGTTTAAGTTTTTTTCTTAATAATCTTTTTTCGTTTACATTTTCAGAATTTTCTATTAAATTATTAATTTTTTGTTTTTCAGATTCTATTGAATCATTTATTTGGTATTCTGCAAATTTTTCACCTAAATCATATGCAATATCTTTTATATCCCCTACACCAAAAACTGGTTGTGATGTTAGTGGTTTTGGTAGTGTTTCTACTTCAATATCACTACCTACATCAGTAACATTTTGTGTTGCATCGCCACTAGGGTTTAAATTAGACGTATTAATTTGTTCGTTGGGTACTAAACCATAATATCTAGGTTTATTCGGAAATTGTTCATCTGTTTCTGGAAACCTAACCTCTCTAATTGACTGATTACTTACACTCCAATCTATTTCTTTATTTTGAAAATTATTAGAATTTGCTAACATTGCACTTAAAAACATAGTAACTTGTGAATTTGTTTTTATTCCATTATCATTCATCAAAACACTTAAATTAACTAAAAAACTCTTTAATTCTTCATCTGAAAAAGTTGACACATCAACACCTATTTGTCTAAAGTTGCTAACTCCCTGATTTGATTGTACAACAGTACCACCAACACCAAAATTATTAACAAAATCAAAAGTATCGTCAGGGTTTAAAACTCCAACACTATATCTTTGATTAGTAGAATTTAAATTAGTAAATATTATAGGTTCTATTTCACTTATTTCATTTAAATTAATATCTAAATCTGCAATAATTTTATTATTTGGTGGAGAAATAAATTTAGATTGTCGAACCCCCTGAAAATTAGTAGTCATATGGTTAGGTGTAATACTATGCGTTACATTAGTAATTAAATATGCCCCATTAAAAAACGGTACGTTTTGTAAATCAAAATACATTAAAGGTTGTATGTTCATACATCCTAAAGCTTCTATTGAACACGTATATGATCTAGTTTTAAAAATTCTTAACAAATCAGTACCAACGTATGATTGTTGTGTTGCACCCCTTTTATCTACTAAATCTGCCAATGCCTTAAAATATTCACCAGTTTCTTTGTGTTCTTGTTGGTTCAAAGAAATGTTTTTAAATATGTTCTGATTTTGTGCACCAAAAGAAACTCTAAATGCAACTAATGAGCTATTTTCCTGAAAATCAGAACAATTATTTCCGTTTTCTAAAAAATCTGAAGGTACTTCATTACCACCTTTAAATGTAAAACTATCATTTTTAAAGTAATAGTTACCTCTTTCTTCTATATCTAAAACTTCTGAAGTACCACCTATATATATACAACAAAATATTGGTCCAGTAGATTCATTATTTTGTAAAACAGTTTGGGGTTGAAATATTTTAGCCACTTCAGTTGCAGATTTAAAATTAATATATGTTGGTAATATCTGAAATAAAAAATTACTATCTCTTAATATTTTAGACATAAAAACATATACACTACTATCTAAGTCTTTACTTAAACTAAGAAAACTATTTAAATTAAATGTTGCTTCATCACCTATACATCTCCAACCTCTATCTACAAATCTAAAATAGTCTATTAAATTTTTTTTGTCTGATCCACCACATATATTAAATGATTTTTCTTCGCTACCAACCCATTTATTATTAATATTTTTAAAATAATTATATATCCCTAATTTTATTTCTTTATTTCTTTTGTCTATTTTTTCTTGTATTTCTTTTTTATCTTTTTTATTGTTTTTTTCTACTTCTACAAATTTTTCTTTAAATGTTATAATGTAATTTAGTATATCATCGCGCCTAATAGAAAAATCTTCTTCTAGTACCACATTAGAACTATTAGATGAAGGGTTTTGTGAAGATTGCCCACTAGGATTTAAACTAGTGGTGTTTTGTACACTATTTAATCCAGAAAAAACTTTACTATTTAATATTATTAATTCACTAGTTTCTCTTAAAATTTTTAAAAAGTAGTTTTCACTATTATTTTTAAAATTACTAAAAACCTCAGAGTTTTCTGTAGTCGGTACATATATTTTTATGTTTTCCTCAAACCTTTGGAAGTTTACATCTACCCATGTTTTAAAATAAGAAATAAATTTATTTGACACTGAATTAGGTAAATTTAATAAATTACTCTCTAAATTAATTACTTTATTTGGTGACATTAACCTCATATAACCTATATTGATATAGTTGTTTGGTAAATTCTCACCATAATTTTTATTATTTATAGTACCAAATTTTAATGGGTCAACATTGTTCTTTTTATATTCTTTATATCTCCATAATAATCCACCTATATAACAAATATAGGTTTTTGGTAGATTGACAATTCTAGCACCCACAAATTTTTCATTAGGAAATACCGAATTTAAAAATCCTTTTTGAAAAGTTCTGAATGGAAATGTGGAGAATAATAACAAAGCTTTTGCATATATACTATCTTGTTCATCATATAAATCACTTTCAACCATACTATTTTCATATAAATTATCACTAACAGAAATATTAGAACTATTAGATGAAGGGTTCTGTGAAGATTGTCCACTAGGATTTAAATTAGAAGGATTTAAATTAGAAGGATTTAAATTAGTAATATTAATAAACTTACTGCCTAATAGAAAAGTATTGCCACTAGGATTAAAATCAGTTAACTTACCATTTGATAAGTTGTTAGTAATTTTATTATTATTAGATTTCACTAAATTATATCCTACGTCTTTATCCCATACATTAAAAGAATTATAAGTGTTTAAGTTATTATTGTTTTCATATAAGTTTTTATATAGTAAATTATTTTCTATAACTTCTTTATTAACATTATTATTTAAATTATTGTCTAATAATTTAGTATAACCTTCGTCTTCTCTTATTTTTTGATATAATTGTTTACTATTATTTAATATTTCTGTTTTATCAAATAATATGAAATCAACATCTTTATCAAAATTACCACTTAACTCAAAATCACCTATCTTTGGTAGACTAATACCTTCTTTCCATTTATATTTGACACCTATTTGTCTGATGTTAGTTTTAAAATATTCTGTATTTTCTAAAATTGAAATGTCATTTACCATTTCATTTAATAAATTAGAAATCCACCCTCTAGCTTCTTTATCAAATATTGTTTGATTTGCTGCTATCGAGTCTAACCTACTATAATTATCAATTGTGGGGAAACCTGTAGTATTATCGAAATTAGAATAATTTTTTAGTAACCCTATTCTAATAAAAAATTTTTCCGCAAACTCCTCTTTAATTTTTTCAATATCATCAATACTATTAAATTTTATCCATGGATTAGTCTGATAATCTATTGGATTTATAGGAAACCAATTATCACTATCTAAGCCTACACCTGTTTTAGTTGCATTAGTAACTTGTTCTAATTCTATAGTTCTAGAAGATAAATTTTCAAATACTTCCTCCACAAAATTAAGTTCAGGAAAATCACTTCTATTGACACCAGATACATCACCTAAATATATTTCTTCTAATGATCCATCAGTTCCTTGTTGATATACTGTTGGAAATGCCGATATGTCAATACCTTGTGGTACATCCGTTTCATTATTTTTTAGTATACTTTTTCTATTTTCAGATAAACTTTTTTGTGATGCTTCATAACTTATATCATAAACTGTTTCTATCATTGCTTGAGCATTGTTAGCAATTATTTCAAAACATTTACTTATTGTTGGTTTAAATTCAAATTTTTCTTCAAAATTTCTAAGTAATTCATCATTGATTTCATTTTCTACTCTATCTCTTAATATTTTTACATCTTTTTTTATTTCTTGAATTCTATTTTCTAAGTATTCTCTTTGTTTTCTAAAGTCTGCAACTAATACATTACTTTCCTTATTTAATTTAGTTGTAGGAGTATAAAATTCATTATTATCAATTATTGTTACAATATTTTTTATTATAAAAGTTGCATTTTTTTCACTATTCGATACGTAATCATTTTTAAGGTATAATGAATCGTCTACCGTAATAAATGAATTTAAAATTTCAGAAAAAGGTTTTTTTTCTATATCATTTTTTGTATTTTTAGTTACTATAAAACTTTCCCAATTATTAGTGTCTTCTATATTAAAAAATGTATTAATTAAAGTTTGATCTGGATTATTTTCTGGTGAGTCGGGGTTAATATTTTTAGATCGCTTATTTTTAGTTATTTCTGATAACTGAGATAGAGTGTTATTAGGTTCTTTAGTTTTTTTACTTTTGTTTGGTAATTTTTTTGATTTACTAGAAAATTCTCCGTACTGAGATACCACATTATTTAATGCTTTTATATAATTTTTAAACTCGTTTCTATTTGTAGAATTAAATACAATATAATCTCTTATTGATACATAATTATTATTATTAATTAATATATTATCTTCTATGGGACTCGTTTTTACAATATTACTACCATTAGGTAATTCTAAATAATTTATTGATTCGTCTACACCCCCATTATCACCATTGGTAGTAGTGCTACTATCTTTTTTCATTGGTTTACCAATAAATTTTTGTATTGACTCTAAAATACTTAGTTTACCGTTTAAGTCTTTTAGTATTGCGAAATTTTCATTTTCAGTTTTAATAATTTCCGATTCAATCTGAATTTTTGATATCCTAGTAAAAAAGTCGTCCAGTTTTCTTATGTTAGTACCATTATTATCTATTAATGGTATACTTTCCTCAACACCAAACTCCTCAATTCTTTCATTAAAAATCCTATTTAAGTTATTTAAACCTTTTTGAGTATTAACCGCACCTATAATATTTCCAACTACTAAGTCATTCAATAATGCCTGTTGAAAACCTAAAAAATTCGCATTTATCACAAAATTTCCTGTTGACCCATCAAATTCAGAATTCCAATTAGTCATATGTAAACAATAATCTACCTTTTGCCCAAAATACCCTTTCACTGATAACCTAAATACGGGATAAGGTAATTTAAAAAATATACTATAAGGTGATTTTCTATCGTCATCTTTAACTACATCAAATAAACTAGATCCTCTAACATCTGTAAATTGTATATCCACAACAGGTACCAAACTTGCGTTATACTTAATATTAATAGAGTTAATACCAAAACCCTCTAATATACCTGAACTTCTAGTATTTTCATCTTTAAATCCCCCTATATTTGTCCACTCAGTTGTTGCATATGTTTTTTGAAGTGGTGGATCTAATATCCCATCTTTATAACTAATATTAGTAGATATAAAATGCACTTCACCGTCAACACCAGAATCAAAAAGTATTGGATCACCTTCTAAAGAATTACCACCAAAAGTAGTTCTACTTCTTGGAAAAGCGGATAGTTTAACATATATAAACATATCTTCTGGTGGTATACTTTCCATACCAGGTGGGTTTGGGTCTACGACAAAAACACTACCTGAATTTTTTCCTGATTTATTAGAACCTATATTATTAACATTACCCATAAATTATCTTTGAATATAAAACTTAAAATATTTATCAACCTCGTCTATATATTGTTGAATACTATCTCTAAAAGGAAATGGTATTCTTATTATTTCTTTATCTGGTATACTTTCCTCGACACCACCAAATTGTGGGTTTGCCGATAATATTAACCAACCATGAAAAGGGTTATTATAATATTTTTGACTTAATTTATCTAACCTGCTAATGGAACTATCATAAACAACTGTTTTATCACTTTGTTTAGGTGGTATTTTTATAAAAGGTAATGGTAAATATTTACCATCAAACTTAAAACTTTGATATCTGTCAAAATAATCTTTTCCCATAATATTTAATTTATTCCATTTTCTGTAACTGTAAAGGTTTTAGTTACTTTAGTTTTTCTTTTATTTTGCGATAAATATGCGACTGCCTTAATTTTAGTATTGTATTCACTTAAATATTTAGATAAAGTTTCATTTGCAGTATCTAAAGCTAATTGTGCCGAAGCGACATTTCTTTGGTTAGCGACATTAGGTGTGGTAGTAAATGTTGTTTGTGCAGCATTTAATTCATTTTCTTTTTGCGCAATATCACTATTAAAGGTTTTTAACTCAGTAGGTGACGCTAATTTAGTGAACCCTCCTTCACCATATAAAGATACATTAACACCAGATTCATTTTTTAGAATACTTTCTTGTTGGTTGGTACTTGGTATTGATACTTCTAATATTAGTTCATTTTCAGAATTTGTTTCATTCTTACCTACTTTAATCTCTGTTGGTAATTCACCGCTAGTAATTGTCGCAGATACTTTAGTATTATCTACAGTAATAACTATTAAAGGGTTTCCATCATTTGTCCCATCTGTATCACCACCACCTTCTTCATTTTCAATGGTTTGGTTTAATTCTACATCTTCATTTAAAGATTCTTGTTCCTGTGATAATAAATCTCTTTTAATTTGACCTAACTTTACACCATCTATTACATTACCATCCTCACTAATATAATCTGATCTAACATCATACATTTCTGTATTTGCATAATAATTAAAAGATAGTGCATTTTGTAATCTATTTAATGGTCCTGATAATGAATGTCCACCTATTAAATCTATACTTAATTGTACTGAAGCGATCATAGGTTGTACACCTATACCTTCGGGATTTAAATCAAATTGTGGTCCATCATAACTAATCGATAAACTATTAATAGCGATTTTAGTGTAAAAGAAATCACCTACCCTTAAAATACATATAGGTGGTCTACCAAAAGATAAATTTTGAGGTTGTACCCCAATTTCATTTCCATTTATATTTCTTTTAGTATCATATATACTAGGTCCCTGTCTCATACATTGATTTAAAAATGTTAACCTAGAATTAAACCCTTCTGGGGTTAAACTATGATAACCAGGGTGAAAATATTTTATTTTTTCAGATATTGTTTTAAAGTAATTAGGATAATTTCCATCAATATATTCAAAATATGCACCTTCATCTATAATTAAATTGTCTACTAGTTCTCTAACTTCATCAGGACTTAATGTACCTGTAGCACTTTTTTTGACTTCCTCTTTTGGTTGGGCATCTTCTGAATTTTCCACGTCTGCCTCCATTAATACATCTACCCTATAATCCGCATCAGTATCTGAATCCGCCGCATTATTACCTATAACATTATAAGTTATATTTTTTAATATTTTAGTATCTATACCTGAAGAATTTAATGCACTTTCTACTGCGGTTTTTACCTCTTCCGCATAACCTCTACTAATTACTTTACCATCATTTGTTTTCTCAAAATTTACATCTAATTCTGCACCTTTACCAACACGACCATTAAAAGTTATTTTTGTTTTAGGATTTGTATTAGTATTTTGTTTTTGTACAAACTCTTCTATTTTTACAATAATATCATCTAAAGAAGCTTGATCATATGTCATTGTTTTTCTACAATTCTCAGGTTCTACGTTACAATCAACTGTAGTTATTAACTTTACAACACCGTCATCTGGATCATTATCTAAAATTGTTGTGGTTTGTTTTTTTTCTTTATTAAGTTTTTTCTTTATTTCTTCATAATCTGTTTGGGTTACTGAACATTCTAATGCTTCTAAAAAATCTTCAGGTGTAACACAACCAGCAAAAAACCTTTCATTTAAGTTGTTGTTTTGTCCTCTATAACAATTTATAACTCTTGGGTGATCAACTAAAATTTTAAAAGATAAACTACCTGACCTTACTGAATTATTATAAGTGTAAATAGGTTCACTCCTACCAATAAATTCTGTCTTTGTCCAATTAGCAGATGTATTCTCATCAAATTGTAAATCATAAGGTGGAAACCACATAATTCTACCACTAGTACCGTTTGTAGAATCACCAGGACCTACTTCAAATAAAGGTAGGTCAGCTAAATTATCTGCCCAAGCTAAATTTTCGATAGAAAGCATGTATCTCTTCCTCTCACTAATATCTTCATTTATAACAGGATGATATTTAGGAATACCATTATCCATTAAAACACTTAATGATGACTTTTCTTGTGTCGCAGAAAATCCTTGAGTACCTGTCGGTGATGTAAATAATCCCGTATTTCTTATGGCATTAAAATAACTATATCTATCATTTACTGTCCATACTCTACAATATTTACCATTAGTTTCCGCATCAATCAACAATAATTCACTTATCGCATTACCTCTACTAATAAGTCTTTTTTGTTTTTTATCTTTAAAATATTTCCTAGTTTGGTTTATATATACACCGTCTTGATTATTATCAACTATTTGTTGAGTTTTATATAATAATGTTTTTGGGTTAAAGTTTTGTTCAGCTCCAGTAGCCCAAAAGAATTTATTTGGTTCACCAAAAGGTTCTCCTATACCTTCAATACTTGTTTTACTATTACTACCATCTATTTTACTACCATTAAAATCATCACTATCAAAAGTTTTAGTTATTAAATCACCCCTATTAGTGTTCTTATCAGTACCAATGTAATATCTACCGTTAGTTCCTTCTTCAGATGTACCAACAAATCGACTATCTTCGTATAGTGGTCTATAATTATTTCTATTTAATAAATCAAATGTAAACTTTACTTGTAAATCACTAGTTCTACCCAATAATGATTTCATCCTTATTTCTGTGGACATTGTTGGTTCTACCCCTTCCTCAATATCTGGATCACCACCAGGTATTTTATTACTACTATTATATTCATTCCAACCTACCGCATCATTTGGTAAAGTATTAATAAATTGATTATTACCTCTTAATGTATCAACATAGTTGTCAACTACATTACCAACAGGTTCAGTTATGGAACCCACTTTATCATTACTTGAGTTTGATAAAGTTTCTACTCTACTAATTTTTTCTATAATACTTTTTTCTAATTGTTGCCCTCCAACAATACCTAAAGAACTTTCTTTTTGAAAATTTAAAGATTTATATTTATCAATTACGTTAAAAGGAAACCCCACACCTTTCTTATCACCTTTATTAATTAAATCAAATTTTTGAGGGTTGTAAGTTATAGGATACTCACCTCTTTCTTTATTACCAAACTCTTCAGGTTGTGGTTTTGGTAAGTTTGGTGGAATTGTTAAATTATATATTTTATATTCACTATCTTGTGGTATATAAGGATTAAGATTAACATTTTGAGTAGTCCTATAAAAAGTTCCTAATGGAAACATTTTTTCGTCTTCATTATAATGTACTGATATATTTTCATCTAAAACACCAAATATAGGTACTTTAATAACTTTACCAATATCTTCTAATTTAGATACTAATCCTGATTGCGTTAATGTTTCATTAACGGGTGGCGGTAGGTTTCTACCTAATATACTATCTCTAAACTGTTCTGTTGATAATACTCCTAATTGATAAAATATCCCTTGATGGTCTAATATTCCTGCCATATATAATAATTTCTTATTATATAAATATTACATCAATAAGATTCTGGAAAATTAAATAATAATTATTATTCTTGTTTTAATTATTATCTAGTTATACTGGTCCTTGTAATAATAAGGATAAAATATTAAAAAGTCAATAGATAATTAAAAAAAAATTAAACTAATTGGTTATTTGTGATAGATTCTATATTTCCACTAGTAGGTGTACTTGTACTACCATCATTACTAACTAAGTATCTTTTTATCTGTTGAAACGCTAAATCTTTAATTTCTCTTTTTTGTGTATCTGAGTAACTACCAAAGCCTGAAGGTGCACTTATATTAACATTAATAGAACCACCAACATCCATATTACCACCACTATTTCCAATACCAATACTAGATAAAACAGTTTTTAAATTTATAGGGTCAGGTAAAACTGTCTCACCAGATGATAACATTGCAGGAAATGTGTCATTTGGAAATCCCGCAGGTATCATACCACCCGTTTGCATCATCGCTATCTCTACACCATTCTTCATACATTTACCATTTACTACTATTCCATCACCATTCTTACCACAGGAAGAACCATTTACAGGTGTAGCTTGTGATGGATTTTGTCCAGCATTACCTGACATATTTAAATTAGTTGCGGTTAATGTCCCTGTTTCAATGTCAAATGAACCTTCGTTAATTACTGCAGTATAATTTTCAAAAACTTGTCCCATTTTCTCAACAACTTTTGTCATTTCTTGGTCTATTGATTCAGGATCAAACTTTAAAATATCCAATGGCTTCATATTTTTAAGTTGATTTGCTAAAGAAGTTGCCGCATTTGCACCCATACTAGTTAATGCCTGTATAGTTGAGTCCGTAGACTCTTCAATTGCACCATATACATCAAATGCACCATCTATAAATCCGTACTCAAATGATTTTTCAATATTAGCTAATCTTTCGTTTGTTGTTTGAGAATTATATAACATATCTGACATATAATCAGCTTCTGAGTCAGGTGGTTTTAATAACATTTCATAATCTCCATCCATCAAAGAATCAATAGATTTGGTTATTTTTTCACCATCTTCGTTTCTCATATCGACAACAAATTCCCCATCTTGTATTCTAGCCATAGAAGCAATACCTTCCATTTCTTTTTCATCAAACATATTACCCATAGAAAGTCTATCTTTAACATCTTTAATTTTAGATGTCTGCCTAGCCATTTCTATCATCTTTTCAGTATTGATACCCAACTGTTCACCCGCAGATTTTAATTGCATCCTAACTTCTGCAGGAAATTCATATTCACCAGTTTCAGAATTAAATGTCATCATATTTTCAGTCATATCCTGAAGTTTTTCCGCCAACTCTTCTGGTTTATTTCTTGCCAAATACATTGTTTCAAAAGGATCCCCAAACGCTTTGGCTATGTCACCACCAATCATTTGTAAGTTAGCGGCAGCTTCTATTGCAGCTTCAGGTTCGTAGAATTTATCTGCCATACTCAACATAGTCCCAACATCCATTCTAAGTTTCACACCTAACTTAGCCATTTGTGTCATACCTTTTACACCCTTACTAAAAGAATACGATTGCATAGAATTCATATTATCGGCTAAAACATTCATAACTTTAGAAGCATTTAAACCTAATTCTTGAGATTCTTTTACTAAGTCATTCATTCTATTATATGCAGAAACATTAGATACACCCATTAAATCTAATGTTTCCATAAGTGATGATGCTTTATCACCATATAATTGAGTTGCTTCACCTAATTTATAAATTCTTGTAACTTCTTCATCACCTAATATCCTAACCCTACCAGAGTTATCTGCAAAATTTTGATATATATCTCCAGCGTCAGAAAGCGAACCCCCAAATTTAGAAATTTCTGCCATTGCACCCTTCATACTTTTTGCTAAACCTTTACTATTGTTTACTGATAAACCTATAGATAAACCAGTTTTTTTGTATTGTTCTGCAATTGATTCTGCTAATCGATATTGAGCACTAGTGTCTTTAACAAAGTCTTTCATACTTTGACCTACAGACACTACGGCACCTTTCATACTAGCAAGTAAATTGTTACCCTGTCCTATTTTTTTTACGAAACTTCCTGCACTAGTACTAGCTCTATCTATTTCACCACTTAATTTATTTACTTCTTCTTGTAAACATTCTATCGATGCTACTAAATCTGCAGTAGTAGCACCAGCTGGATCATTTTTTATTCTTTCTAACGCACTTCTATCACAAGCCATATCTATTTTTTATTTTTTTTTGCTGCGACTAACATCTTATCTAAAGTTTTTTTTAACTCATCTACTTTTTTTTTGATGTCGTTTTTTACTGGTTCAAATATCTTCATCTTAATTTTTTTATAGTATAGAAAACTTTTGTTTCAGGTCCAGAATACTTATTATCGTATATTAAGTTTGCTTTACCGTTTTGTTTATTACCTATTTCTAAACTCTTATAAGTAATTTTTAATTTAAAAGATTCTGCGAAACTCTTTGTTTTCAGATACATAAAATTACCACTTTCACTACCACCTAAAATAGTAAAATACATTCTATCTTTTAGATTTCTATTAAAATCCTCTATTCCATACTTAGGTAAATCAACATTATATTCTTCTCTGAAATCTATTTCACAATATGTGTATGGAAAATCAGAAGAACCGAACAATCTCATTCTTATATTTTCAATCTCATCACTTAAAGAAATTATATCTTTGGCAATATTTTCTTCATCGCGACCTTCTCTTAAAAGAATGTCTAAATAAGAATTTAAATGATTATAAATTTTTAAATTTTCTTCGAATTGTTTATTGTCCATTATAAAATATGTTTTTTATATAAATATAACAGAAAACAATATTTATTCGTCTTTGGGTAATAAATGTTTTAGGTAGTACTTACGAACATAAGAAGACATATCCATAGTATCTTTATAGGTAAACCCATGTTTTACTAATACCAATTGTTCATTAAGTAAATTTTGGTAGTAATTTTTATACTTCAGGATACCAAAAATTTCTTCCGAATCTAAGAAAGCAGTCTACGGACTCTCCCCCCTGAGTCCGCGCAATTGTTTTTAGATCAATTCCTGGTTCTATTTCAGAAACAAATTTATTAAATTTTCTAACATCTAAAATTTTAATTCTCTTTAAAATTTGAGAAATTTTCATTTTATCTCTTTCACCGTCAATCTCCATAACACTTCTTTCTAGTCTTAGTGTAGATAATGATGAAACCCCTTGATTTTTTTCTTTTAATTTTTCATCAGTTTCTTTTAAATCTGTTTCTTCTTTGTTTGTTAAAAATCTAAATTTAATATTTTTTTTAGAAACAGGTAATTCAAAATCAAACTCGCCCTTATCGTCAGGTCTAACTGTTAAAGTTTTTGTTTTTATTTGTGTTAAATCAATAGTACCCTCAACCATATCACCATTATCGTCAAAAATATATTGGGTGTATTCTTCTCCTAATCCAGTGGTTCTTAAAAATATTAAAATTGCAATTCTATCACCTTCAAGTAATTCACTATGATGAAAACCTAAATCTTTAATCTTTCTTTCTAATAAGACATCTAAATATTTACCACTATTCAAAAGGTTAGGTGATGATAAAACATTTTCATCGTATGCAGTTAAATACTCAACCTTAACTTTAGATTTTTTATCGGGATATAATAAACCTTGTGATGGTAACTCTATTATATCGTAAGGTGTCTTAAACTCCTCTGGTACGTAATTGGGATCCATAGATCCCCCATAATTATTATCCATAAAACTATATTAATAAAACTTTTTTATTTGTAAATAATAAAAAACTTATTTATTTAAAACTGAGGTAACTCAGTACCTTGACTACCACCACCACCTATTGGGGTATTGTCAGAATTTTTCATTTCATCCACTTCATAACCCGATTTAGAAGCATCTTTTTTAAATTTATTATGTACACATAAATCTCTTTGTTTTTGTATTTCTTTTTTAAGTTTTGTTTTTAGATTAGAATCAGTAGATTTTATTGTATCTATTGCCAATCTTATTTCAGTCATATAATTATTCAATACATTAACTGCTATAACACTACCCTTTTTTTCTTCGTATTTTTTCTTCACCATAACCCTTAACGCTTGTTCAATCTCCTTCTCTGAATATAAATCATTTAAAATATCTTCATCACTTTTTTTCTCTAGTACTTCACAATCTACGTTTTTAGCATTTTTAAGAATAATTTGTTCTATTTCATAACCAACGGTATCACAATCTACGATACCATCAGTTGCATCATATAGAGCCGCACACGTATCTTTTCCAAGAATTCTCGCGATAGTTTCTCCCAATTTTGAGTCTGCTAAAACATTCCATAAACCAACGATTGCTTGTTGAGGACCAGGAAAATAACCTCCTGAAAGGTAGGATATGATATACCAAGTAGGTATTGTTCTACTACTTATTCTCCATGCTCTAGCATACACAGATCTCAACCCACTTTTTGTAAAATCAGGCATTGTTTCTTTAATTGTAAGAGGGTTAATTAAATTTCTTCTCCATTTACTTTTATTTACCCAAGCCCAATATCTATTCCAATAATTTCCTTTTTTGAGTGATTCTTTTGCACCTTCACCCATACCATCAACCAACTGTTCTGTAGTTTCGTCTACAATTTCATCACCTGTTTTAGATGTTACAATACCTTCAACGGCATCATCTCCACTCTTACCACCACCACCATTAACATTAATGTTAATTGATATATTATCACCTTTTTCGGTTTTAGATACAACATCGTCTATGGCATCGCTAAGGTCATCTCCACCTTTACCAGTAACCTCAACTACATCGTCTCCACCTTTAGTTGTACCACCAATGGCATCATCACTACCTTTAGTTGTACCACCAACGGCATCATCTCCACCTTTACCAACAGAAGTACCAATATCATCTCCTGTATCGATTACTTCCATATATTTTCCTTTAAAGTAATCTCTATATGAACTTTGGATGTCTTTAATTCTCTTTTTCGCAACCTCTTCTGGTAATTCATTTAAATAATTTTTCATTGCAATCATATTAACACCATCGGGCATATATGAAAATAATGGTTTACCTTTAACCATCATTGTTAAATCTGTTACAGTACCACTTTCTAATGCCTTAAGATAACTTTCATAATTTTTTAATTTTTTAGGTACGTCTTTGTATAGGTATTTATATATTGGTTCATATTTTTTGTAATGACTTATTAACTCAGTACTACTATTAATAGGTTTTACAAAATCTGTTGCTATATCATCTACCGATTTTATCATCTCATCACTATATCTAACCGCTATATTTGCATCGTCAAAGTATTTTACTGCTTTATTAATTACATCTACTGCTTCATCAGCATTTTTAGTACTTACCTTTAGAACATCATCACCTATACCAAGTATTTTCGCTGCTTTAGCCCATTCATTAATAGGTTTTTTATCTACTAAGTTACCAAACAACCTCTCTTCACTCATAAGAGATTTCATTCTGTTTAGTTGTTCATTTAAATTTTTCATATCTTTTTTTTTTAATATATTAGTTAGAAAATACAGGTTTACCACCACTAAATGTTACTTTCATACTTTTAGGGTATATTTCGTCAACATTTTTTCCCATTTTCTGTAATTTCCATATTTTTTTTATTGGTTTATTAGTGTTAAACTCAAAAAAACTAGCATCATATTCAAAGTTTTCTATTTGTATTTCACCACTTTCTATTGTATAAGTACCTACATACATAATTTGAAAATATTTATCTCCATCTATATTTTCTCTATCTTCAGTAGGGTCGACTGCTTGAATAAGTGAAACTTCTCCATTTTCCCAAAAATATAAGTATAATTTATTCCAAAACACCGTACCACCAGACTCTTTTGGGTAATTAAACCCATCATTATGTTTAAATTCTATATAACAATTACCACCAGCAGCTTTTCTAACTTTAGCGTTAGAAATACCACCGTCTTCCATCATTTGTCTAATTTTCTTAATTTTTGGTTTTTCTTCACACTCTACACCTAAAGTTTTTTGTTCATTAGGGTTATAAACTAAATAACCATTGTCCTCTAATTGATCTTCACATTCACTGTTAGTTGACTCATTTAATTTAATGAGTCTTTGTATGTTACTTATTTCTTTTTTAATATTATTTTTCATCTTTCAATTCATTTAAAGTTTTGTTTAAGTAATCTTTAATATCCTTCATGTCTTCTTTTATAAATATATCGTCCTCATTAATAAATCCATATTCTAAAATATATTTATTGTAATTATTCATTTTTTTTATGATTTTTATAATGTTTTCAGATATTTCTTTTCTATTTTTCATATTACTGTCCTCCTCCAAACATATCTGATATGTCTATATCTGTTCCACCACCAAAACTATTAATATACGTATTTAAAGAATCTGTCGATATTAAATAATTTTCATTATCTATTAAATTTATATCTAAATATTCTTCCCCATCTATTTTTATAGTAGATTTATCGTTAATAGGTACTAATTCTTTGATTTTTTTACTTTTTTCTTCATCACTTAGTGACTCATCATCTACAACATTTTGAACTTTATCCTTTACATCTTTAATACCTAATCTATCCTTAAAAGTTTGTGTCCAAAATTCTTTATCAGGTGCAATTGGTATTAGATTTGGATTATTAATATCTTTTTTATATTTTGCCTCATAAGGTCTCCACCCAGATTTCCAAGCCTTTTTCAATAATTTATTATCCTCCCCACTTTTATCAGAACCAAAAATTTCTCTAGTAATGTTCCAATCATAACCAGCCAATTTTACTATACTAGATATATTACCTTTTTTTGCATCTGTTTCTAAATTAGCCCTACGTATTTCATTTGTAGTAACTTCATAAGTTTTAATTCCACCAACAATACCACCATAAATCAACGCAGCAATTTTAGACTCTTTTCCCGCAACTGATCTTAAAAACGCTAAATATGCTTTATAAGGACTTCCACCATTTTTTGCAATTAACTTCTCGACTAATTGTGAACTTTTTAAATATTCTTTATAATATGCGGGTGTTTTTGATACTAAATCTGTCATTTCTTTAATTGCTTTTTGTGATGCAGTTGATTCGGATTTTAATATAACATTGTAATAGTCATTTAATATTTTTTCACTTCTACCAAATACCTTTTCACCCAACTCCTTTTTTAATTTATCTTCTAAAACTTCTTGAGTGACTTTTACACCACCTTTTTGTAAAGTGGCAACTTCTTTTGTTACTTTATCTACACCTTTTATTATTCCTGCACCTTTTACTGCTTTAAAAGCTTGTATACCACCAGGTAAGAAAGCTAGACCCACATATAAATTACCCATAAAATTATCTCCCTCTTTATAATACATACTAGCGTTGGTTAATTCTATTGCACCAGAAATAAAGGGACCTGCTAAAGGTATTGCTAATGCAGCAATTGATAATACGTCTAATATTTCGTGTCGATACTTATATAAAAAATCATTTGACCCATATGTATCAGCAAAGTTTCTTCTTTGATTTGCACCTAATGCATGTTGTCTTTCAAAATAAGCCTGTTTATCTTTATCTGACATACCAGCAGTATTATAATCGAATTTACCTTGTGAAATACTTGCCTTGGGTTTAACATATTCAGTGTCCACTATTGTAACTTTAACAAATTCACCTTCACTATTAACATGGTTACATAATCTTTTTTTACTTATAACTTTACCTGATTTACTTTTATCGCAATAACACTTAGTATAATATTTATCATCATCATAACCATACATATAAGTTAGATAAACCCTTTCACCATTTTGAGTTATCCATTTACCTCTTTCTTCTTCAAAATCCCATTCTTTACCTTTTAACGTCTTATTAGTAGCAATACCACCTTGAGAATTACATAATTTTATTTTTCTATCATTACATTTACTATTGTGTCTTTTAGCACTACAACTATTTAATCTTCTAAGTTGCTCAATCCGATCGGATTTTATGTTACCTGTTTTGGGTAAGTATTTTCTTGCTTGACCAATACCACCTTCTGGATCATAGTCATAGTAATTACTCGTTTTAATAATATCAGGAATTTCATAAAAAAGATCCTTTTTAAATTTAGCAGTTTTAGTATCGTAAATTTTATTGTCAACTGTAAAAGTTTCTTCACCTTCTTTTTTTGCGTTTGCCCAAGCAATAATAAAATCATCTTTTAAATTAACTAAATCATCCGTATGTCCTTTACTTTTCAAATAATCTTCCGCTTCTTTACGATTTTTTATTTGTTCACTTAATAAAATTCTTTTGTATTGTGACTCAGTTATAATTATTCTTTTATACATAAATTTATATTTTAACTAACCTGAAACTTACCATTAGTCTTATTACCTAAACGTTTTAACCCTTTTGGTCTAATCGTAATTTTTTCAGAACTCTCTAAACCTAATTGATTTCTAATATTATCTATATAACTTTTATTAAACTCAGTTTTATTTTTATTAGAAGTATCTAATAATAATTTACCACCAGAGAATTGATATTGTCCGTTACCAATATATTTAATTACTGCAATTTTACCTGTTTGATCTTTTGGGTTTCTATATATTGTATATTTCTGTCCTTCTTTTCTAGTGGTAACTTGTGAAGGCATATCTTCTTTTAAAACATCATAAATATATCTTAATTTATCATCAGTACCTACACCCAAAAGATTTTCCTTTTTTAGTCTATTTTGGTAATGTGCAATACACCAATCCGCCCTAATAATTTCACCTTGTTGTTTTTCTTTAAAATTATTTAATTTTTCTTCAGAAGAACCAGTACCTTGTAATCCTAACTTTTTCATAACGTTATACAAACCTTTAATATGTTTAACACATTCTTTATTTTGTATTTTATATTTTCTTTTATTGGCTCTATAATCTTGCCTTACTTTTTTAAACTCGTCTTTAAACTCACCTTTATCTATTTGATCACCCATAGGGTCATCAGAACTATAATCTACTTCTTCTGTATCAGTATCTGTTGTAGTAACCTCTTCTTCACCATCTTTTTTGGTGTCTGTTGTCGTAACTTCTTCTTCGGTATCTTTAGTGACTTCTTTGTTTGTGTTCGTTGTTTGTTTTTTACTATTTTCTAATTCTTTTTTAAGTCTTTGACATTCAGATTTTAATAAATTCATTTTCGTTTTTAGTTCACTAATATATTTTTTATCCTCATCAGTCAAAACTGAAGCAAATTTTTTCTCTGAACTTTCTAAATTTTTTCTATTTGCTTCAATCTTAGATAATGTTTTGTCAGAACAAAAATCTTTTGGGTTCATACTACTAATAATACTTTCCGCTTTCTCAATTTGTGATTTTACTTCTTTTTTACCAGCTTTTCTTAAAAATGGTTTGTTAACACCTTCATTATATTTTTTCCAATCACTTAATGTTTTTAAAACATCCGTTTTTAAAGGTGTCATAACTTTAACAGTCTCACCCTCAATGTCGAAAGTTGGTGTTTTACCACCCCCACCAGTGTTTGTATCCTTACTATCTGTAGTACTTGTAGTAGTTTTTGTATCTGTATTACTTGTAGTACTTTTAGTAGTTTTTGTATCTTTACCATCAGTAGAACTTGTAGTAGTTTTTGTATCTGTATTACTTGTAGTACTTTTAGACATCGCCTCAGGATGTCTTTTATTTAAAATACCTATAGCTTTTTGATTTCCTTTTAAACTTTTCCAGTCCTTAATTTTTCCACCTTTAGTGTACCACACACCATCTACTACTTTATATTCGTATGGGTCACCCTTTTGTTTATATATTTTTTCATCTTGTTCTATTAGATAATCCAAAGAATTATTTGATATATCAAAAGATATAAGTTTTTTTATCCTATTTAACTCTTCGTTTAATGTACTAAATTTTTTCATATTAATTTTTTTTTAAATATATTATATAATAATAAATATAACTGAATAACAAAAAATCCCTACCAAACTAATGATAAGGATTTTTTTATAAAATTAAATATTCTAAATCTATTAGAATACGTTGATTGCTCTGTCGAAACGAAGTGTACATGTGATATCTGCTAAATCAGAAGAATTGTAATCCAAACTACCGAAATCTGCATCGTTCAATTGTGTTCCTTGTAGAACCCACTTTTGTACAACAACACCTGTTGGATCTAACATTTCTAATTCTACGTCTTTCTTATATCCCGCAGCGTAACCTTGTCTACCTGTTACTGATTCTGAGTGTAAACGTACCCATTCCATCAACGCTTGTGTTGCGGAAGGTCCGATAGGATCTCTAAATGTTACGGAAATTGAATCCCATTGGAATCTACCTATTACATACGTAGAAGTATTTAAAAATGGAATTTCCACTTCCTGACTCGTATATTTAGGTCTAGATGTTGTAGAAACCCACCATTCTTGTATCCCTAACTCATCGGGGAATCTCAAAATAAACCTATTCTTTCTTAACGGTTCGTAAGGAACAGGCATTCTCATTAATAAATCTGCCATTTTTTCTTTTTTTTAATTTTTTATTATAGTTATTCTTTATTTATTATATAAATATTCAGTTTTTAAAAAAAATTATTTTTTTATAATTATTCTTTTCTTTTTTGTGTCTTTTGGGTCAGATGTGTCGTACACTGTAAACTCAATTTCAGGATATAATGTTTTTAGTTCATCCTTTATTAACTCTTCTACTACTTTTACATTATCTAAATCATCGTCACTAAACCCCACACTTATCCCTTCAAAATCTTTATCATCCTTTATTTTAGATATTTGATTAACAATTCTATCTACAAAATTTTTAAAGGCAATTTTTTTACCTTCTTCGGGATTTGTACCTACACTATCTAAACCAAACTTTTCTGCGAATTCTGATGAAGATACAGGATGGTAATCTTGTAAATTAAGATATTCATCTATAGATATCCCATTAAGATTTTTTTCCATTTGTTTTTCTTCTCCCCAACTCATACCTCTAATTATTAATTTTATACCTTCTTTTATCGCCTGTGGTGGGTTAGATCTGGCGGTGATGATAGAGAAGTCACTACCACTTATTAACGCCTCTTTAAACTTATTAAAACTAGGCCCATAACTACGATTACTTAATGCCCTTTTTGTGTCTTCAATAAACGCATCATAATCTCTAAAATCTTTAAACGCACTTAGTATATCATTGTTTGGGTATCTAAAGTCTTTTCCTAATTTATGTCTAACACTTCTGAATTGTTCTGTTGATACTGATACAGGTACCCAAATATTATTACCTTCACTACCTAAATCCGCAATATCATTACTATTAACGTTATAGTCTAAATGTATTCTTGTGGGCATAATCAATATATTATCATCCCAATCAAAAGAATACGCTTTTTTCTTAAATTCCTTTAATAATTTATATTGTGACTCTGTAAGTTTAATTACTCCCATATAAATTTTTTATATATTCTCTAAAATCATCAATACCATAATTTTCAAAACCACCTCTACTTATTTTAGAATAGTCCCCAGTTTCTATCACTCTATTTATAATTTTATCATAATCACCAACATTTTTAGCATTTAATATGTTATCCCAAATAATTTCACTTGTATCACCAAATTTAGTAGATAAATAATTAACACTTGTTAATTTCGGTTTGGTAGAAAATAAATCAACAACATTATTTGGTTTATATACACTATTTGAGTTTATAGATGCGTCATTATATAATGATCGATAATGATTGTGATCTCTGAGTCCTCCTGGTGGAATAACATCGGTTAGTTCGTATCTATAATGTATTTGTGGTGTTAACATTTTATCACCATTAATAGTCCCTCCTTTATTTTTATAATTTGATAATGTGCTTACTAATTCATTATAAAATTGTTTTTGTTTACCAGAGTCAATTATACTTTGTGGGATATAAATAGTTGACCCTTGTTTACCATGTTGTAGGTGACCAGGTATAAAACGTTCTACCTGACCTGCTCCACCAACCTTTCCGTAAGCACCCCATTTTTGTAGTAGTGGTTCTAATTCATTTTTTAAATAAAGAGAATCGTCTAAAGTATTCCCAAATATATGAAATTTCCATCCACTCATTTTAGGAGCAACTAAATTTTTACCAAAATAACGCCAATCCCAACCAATTTTACTAACTAAATCGTCTATAGTTTTATTAGGGTAATGCAAGGTAGATTCTATTGCGTCATCGGAAAATCTTGATACATTTTTAGTAAAATGATTTCTATACAAATTCTGAATTTTTTCTATTTCAGTTTTAACTCCAACATCATCTAAACCATTCAAATAATTTCTTAGAACAATTAAATTAATATCATTTTCTTTAGGTAAATGTGTAAATACTGGATTACCGTCACTCGCATTTTTCATAATTATAGATGGATCACCTCCGTCCCCTAAATATTTCATAAGACTTTCATAATTTTTAAATCCGTTTGGATTAGCTTTAGTTAAAAATTTATATGCTGGTCGGAAACGATTATAGTGTGTAACTAAATCATCTATACTGTTTATTGTTTTTGTATAATATTTAGGTAAAAAATCATCACTATATTTCATAGTAATTCCTGATTCGTCAAAATACTTAACAGTTTTTCTTAGCAGTTCTTCTGCTTCATCACTATTCTTTAAAAATGCTTCACCCACATCGTCTGAAACGCCAAGTATTTTCGCTGCTTTAGCCCATTCATTAATAGGGTTTTTATCTACAAGATTACCATATAATCTCTCTTCACCCATTAAAGACTTCATCCTATTTAATTGTTCATTTAAGGTTTTCATATATAATAAATATTGCTTATAAATAAAAAAACCCATCGATAGATGGGTTTCATTTAAAGTTATAGTTATAATTACATTTTATCTTTAATACATTCTAAGTGTTTCATTAAACCACATTCTTCGTTTTGAACTATATTCATAGCATTACAAGATTCGGGCATCTCCTTAAAACACTCTTGTAAATTTTTGAAAACATCACCGATGTCAATTTTACCCCTCAAAATATTATTTAATATATCATGTTCACCTTGTACAATACCTCTTGCACTTCCAATACCACCTTCTGGATCATAGTCTAGTTTCCTTTCATTTAAAGATTTCTTTACAATTCTTTTAATATCATTTTCTGTTAAAGTAATTACTTCTCCGTTTTTTTTAATTTTCATTTTTTTATATTTAAAAAGGGGAGAAATTAATCTCCCCATAATATTATTTTTAGATATCATCGAA
>JAAHTH010001001.1_pt1 | contig 23179 bp, 16 predicted proteins | sample 6116091 | NCBI WGS metagenome assembly JAAHTH01 (sample SAMN13939990, study PRJNA603662) | sponge metagenome | isolation source: marine sponge | host: Mycale hentscheli | place: New Zealand | collected 2006 | reverse complement strand
GAACTCTTCATCGCCGGCTTCATCATCGACTTCTTCCCATCCGCCGTCGTCACCATCTTCATCTAGATCGTCGTCAGCGGAGTCATCACCGTCGCGATCATTGTCGTCGAGCTCGTCCTCGTCTTCATCAAGCTCGTCTTCATCAAGCTCGTCCTCTTCTTCATCGAGACTATCGTCGGAGTCTAAATCATCTTCGGACTCTTCATCATCCCAATCTTGATCATCCCAGTCATCGTCATCATCGTCGTCATCGTCGTCGTCGTCGTAATATCCATTCTCCTCGTCTTCAATGACTGCTTGAGCATCATCGATGATCGATTTGGGATCAGACTGCTCGATCGTCGATGCAGTGGGGACAACGACAGCGTGATCTGACTCTGAAATAGTTGGAACGACTGTGGTACTCACAACGAGCTCCTTCTTTGATGTCGATAAGTCATCTGGGTTTGAATCTTCGGGTTGGGGATCATCCTGCAAGGCTTGCCACTGAATTGCTGGCAATGCATCGATGTTCGAAAGTCCGAACAGGTGTAAAAAACGTTTGGTAGTTCCGTAAAGGTAGGGGCGTCCTAACTCCTCGCTACGACCGACAATTCGTACTAAGTCCCGCTCCATCGTTTGACGCAATAACTCTCCACAACCGACCCCCCGAACCGCCTCAACATCGGCTCTGGATACAGGCTGACGATAGGCAACCACAGCAAGCGTTTCCATCATGGGTGTCGATAATCGTAGGGGTGGCGGCAAGTGCCCCAAACGTGCAAGCCATGGTGACAGTGCCGACCTTGTCATCAACCGGTATCCACCAGCAACTTGCTCCACACGAATCGCCCTCCCATAGTCGTCGAAGGTTGTATTCAACTGGCGAATCAGTGTACGAGCCTCAGTAGCGTCCGCCAAGTGAGCCATTTGACATAGTTTTCGGAGGCTCAAGGATGTTTTTGCCAATAGCAAGACAGCCTCCAATCGCATCCGGGAAAGCCTGGGGTCACTCGGTTCCTGGGGTTGCTGTGACTGGCCTGACAGAAAAGGAGTATCGGCCGGATTTGCCGTTTGGGTTACTCTATAAGGTCTCCAAGGCAAGATTCTCCCTGCGGCGGCAGCGGCCGAAATCGAACCTGCAGGCCTTGGTGATGCAATCGAGTTGCATGATTCACCAGAGTTCCAGCAAACATTAGGGGTTCTCGAACGCATCATTGCTTACAGTAGACTGACGAGTACTTTCTCCATTCATTACCCGAAGATGCCCCAACAAAGCTCCTGTGTCCACCTCGGTTTCAACATCTGCTCAGTCTGGAACGTCATCAGCGAAGAGAAACCGCGTGATCCGAATCTGGGTCTCGGTCTCGGCAGCGATCATTATTTGTGTTGTTCTGGGGCTTGTCATCCGAACTCAAGGGTTTGTACGCGGCAGCGAATTCGCACCAAGCCACTTTGTACGAAGAAGTTTCAGTTTCTACGAAATTCCTCTGGTTCATTGGCAAATCACGCCAATCCGTCGAAGCGATGACACCCCACCTACCGCCACCTACGTCAAAACAACGCACTTGAGAAAGCTCCCCAAGGGACCTGCGAGCAACTGGCATCTGATTTCCCTTACGCGTGGCCTCTCAGGAACAACCAATGCGGACGCGAATTTCCTGCTCGCAGAACTTGAATTTGGCAATGGAGGTAAAAATTCTCCGTACTGGATTGATTGGAGCAAGCAGAACCCAAAACACGCCGGAATTCTTTGGCCGACCATCCAACGATTAGCCGAGCGAGAGCTTTACGTATTCATACCTCTAGTTTTCGCTACTGCTGATTCTGGTGGTAAGAGCCCGAAAGAACTACAGAGGGCCATCGATGAGCAATTGGCAGAAGAATACGTCAGCTTGATCAAGGATATGCGAGAAGCTGGAAAACTGACGATCGCGGCTACATTGCTCAGCGAGGCCTTAGCTGATTACCCGAATCATCCTAATCTCAAGCATCTCGCAGAAAATGAATGAGTCGAAACGTGTCGCAGATGCGAGTGATATGAGAGGAAAAATGGCGTGATGAAGGTCTATCTCGACAATAACGCCACGACTGCGATTGATACGCGCGTTGCGAACGTCATGTTAGCTCAATTCTTGGACGGGCCAACCAATGCGTCCAGCCAACACGCCTTCGGTAGGCGTTCACGCTCCCACTTGGATGCTGCCATTGAAACCATTGGCTCCTATCTGGGAACCAGACTGGATCAGCCCAACGGTGCCAGGTTGATCATTACCAGTGGTGGCACAGAATCAAATCACCAAGCACTGACAGGATTGGGTGATCATGGACCGCTTGTACTGAGCCGAATTGAGCACCCCAGCGTCTTGGCTACTGCAAAATGGCTCGAAAGACGTGGACGCCCCCTACGATGGCTTGAGGTCGACCAGGATGGCTTGGTTCGGTTGGATCAACTTGAGGCAATGATCTCAACGGATGACCATAATATCGCTCTCGTTTCACTCATGGCCGCAAACAATGAGACAGGAGTCATTCAGCCCATCAGCGAAGCTGCTGAACTCTGTCGAAAGGCTGGTATCCTGCTGCACGTGGACGCGACCCAGACCATCGGAAAACTGCCACTGAATTTGGAAAATTCCGGTATCTCAGCCCTAACGTTTACTGCTCACAAATTTCATGGTCCTGCCGGCGTCGGTGGCCTATGGCTGGCGCCGGAAGTGAATGTAGAACCCGTTTTTCATGGTGGCGAACAGCAGCTGGAAACTCGGCCTGGCACTGAACCTGTCGCATTGGTCGTCGGAATGGCAGAAGCTCTAAAACTGGCGGTGACTGAAATGACGCAGTCCGCCAAACACTGTGAAGCGCTGCGTGATTGTCTCGAAAATGGGCTCCTTGAACGCCATCCCGAGTTGGTCGTACAAGGCAAAATTCATGATCGTTTACCAGGAACCAGCTCGATTTCCTTTTTGGAAACGGATCGACAGTCGATGCTGATGGCGCTCGACATGGCGGGTATCGCCTGTAGCAGTGGCTCCGCCTGCAGCAGCGGGAGCAGCCCTCCCAGCCATGTCCTAACGGCCATGAACCGCCCTGAAAATGAGATCGAGTCGACTCTTCGCTTTGGTGTCTCTAAGTTTTCCACTATTGAAGAAATAAATAATTCAATTGACTCTATATCATTGTCTTATAACAAGTTACGAAAAAAAACTTGTGTGGATAACTAGCATTATTTTACTCGCTTTTCGCTCGCAAGCTCGTAAAATGGTGAAATCGTTTCTCGAAAGACGATCCCACCTACCAGCCTCTGACGGCCATTCATGTCGACTGCGACTAGCCCTGCCAATCAGGTTCACTCATTTCCTCTCGAGCGACCAATCGCCAGAGTACGGAAACGTGCTACGCCGATTCAGGGAGGTAGTTTGCCCTATTTCATCGCCGGTGAAGAAAATCGGATGGTGCATTTTGTTGCATGCTCCGAAACCTCAATCTTTGATTTGGGGAATCCCCTGCTGCTAATTGGCCCCAGTGGCAGCGGAAAAACAGCGATTGCTCTCCATCTTGCGGCAAGAGAGTCAAGCCGATCACAAACGGGCGAGCCGATGCCGGTGCTGTACTACCCCGCGATTGACTTTGCCAGGCTTTACGCAGAAGCAGTGGGTGCTGATGATCTGCCACCACTTCGCCAAGAAATCAACGAAGCACCGATTCTGGTAATCGATGATCTCCATCTGATGAATGATAAATTAGCAGCCCAAGATGAATTGGCCGCGAGAATCGAAGAGCGTGTGATCCGCGGACTACCAACCTTATTGACGTGTAAACGCCTCCCCTCTGAAATTAGGGGCATGCGTCCACTTTTGGTCAGTCGGGTCCTGCCTGGGCTCACAGTTCCACTGGAAATGCCTGCAACAGCTGCCAGATCCCAGTTACTCAGGGAATTAGCCGTTCACCTGAATCTGAGTATCGATGCAAGCCTGTTCGATTTACTCGATCGCAAACTGGAACCCCGCCTCCCAACCCGAGCTCTCGAAGCAGCTCTGAAACAGGTCTCGCTATGGTGTCGAATGCATGATGCTGAGCCAACCGAAGATGCAATCACCTCAGCTGTCGCCGTCGTTGGTGAGCGAGAAGAGCTCTCGCTAGCAGCAATCGGGACAACTGTAGCCCGGTATTTTAGGCTCAAAGTAGCTGATATTCGTAGCAGTTCTCGTAAACAGAATCTCGTCCGCGCCCGATCTCTCGCTATGTTCATCGCGAGACAGATGACGTCCAAGAGCATGCATCAAATTGGGGAATACTTTGGTGGACGTGACCACACGACCGTTCTACACGCAATCCGTAAAACCGAACTACTGCTCGAATCTGACTCTGAACTGCAGCGTGCAGCAGAGGAAGTTAGAGAAAAATTTAACGATGCCTGACTTTTTGATCTGTGGAAAACATGTTGGTTCTCTGTCATCAAACCGTCTGTTTTCGAATCTTTGATAGCATCTATGAAACATACCTCTGTTCCAAATTGTTCAAAACCAAGGCCAATTTTGACAGAATCCAAACAGTCAGCCAACTTGTTTTCCACAGAGTCTCGTCTTTCATAACCCAATACTCTGTCTGACTTTAGAAGTGAAATTAATTAGATCTCAACCGTTCGCAGCGGAAGATTACGATTAAGACGATAGATAAAATTAACTTATAGAGAAAGCAAGAGCTGGTTAGCCAATTATGAACTTGGCTTGTCCCCATGCAAGAGAAGCAGCAACGGGGTACAACATGCAAATCTGTTTGATAGAGAACTTCCACGGTATCGGTTTGCATTTCCATGAAGATCACCTGCCAACGAGAATCATTGACGAACGCGTTTGCACTTGCGGCTAGCATTGCACCAGCACGATCGCCTAAAGAGATCCTGCAAAATGTGAAAGTAACTGCCGCGGGAGGGAAAATCACATTGACGGCGACTGACATGGAAGTCGGGATTCGCTTGGACCTGGAAGAGGGTATCACGGTCGAAACGGAAGGCACGGCGTTGCTTCCTGTTCAGCGGACCATGGCCATCTTACGAGAGAACAACGATGAGGTGCTGGAATTTGAGACAGATGAGGCAGGGATCCGTGTCAAAGGAAAACGTAGTAAGTTCAAACTGCCTGGTAACAATCCAGATGAATTCCCTGTGGTTGCTGGTTTCGACGAGGACAAGTATCACGTTTTGCCAACGCGGTTGTTCCGCGAGATGGTAAAACGTACGGTCTTTGCCACAGATTCGGATAGCAGTCGGTTTGCATTGGGTGGTGTTCTTCTCGAAATGGAAGAGTCACGGGTCACGGCCGTTGGCACTGATGGACGACGATTGGCTCGCATGGAAGGAACAGGAGAGTCAGTCGGAGGTCATCAGACGACGGGGGCCAGCACGATCGTCCCTACTCGGGCGATCCAGTTAATTGAGCGGGCTTTGAACGACAAAGATGAAACGGTAGATGTAGCGGCAAGAAATAATGACTTGATGGTTCGTACGCCTCAAGCAGTTATTTATTCCCGTTTGGTAGAGGGTCGTTATCCCAATTGGCGGCAAGTCTTCCCAACGCGAGAAAATGCAGTTCAGTTGGACGTCACTGTGGGGCCACTTTTTGCTGCTTTGCGGCAAGCAGCCATCGTAACGGACCATGAAAGCCGTGGAATTGACTTCACGTTTGCTGACGGAACCCTGAAAATGGAAGCCAGTACGGCGGAAATTGGAGAATCGCAGATTGAAATACCAATCGCGTATGAGGGTGAATCGATAACAATGACGATGGATCACCGTTATTTGGCGGATTTCTGCAAAGTCCTCGATAACGAAGTGGGCTTTATCATGGAAATTGAATCAGGGGCTGCACCAGCACTGCTGACGACTGATGATGGTTACGGTTACGTGATCATGCCGATGGCACGAGACCGCTAGATCGGTCGTATGACAGTTTGAATGTTGACTGTGATCTTCTACATGAAGAAAGTGTTTTCGGGGCAGACTCGCTGACACAGAGGGACTTCGCAGGTGTTTCTTAAAGGGCACAAAAAAAGCGGCGAATGGTAATTCGCCGCTTAGAAAAATTTCAAGGTTAGTCAGTGATCAGCTGTCGCCATTCGTTTCAGCTTCATCACCCTCTGCAACGCCGGCGCTGACTGGTTCGGCAGTATCGGCCAATCCACGGTTCTCGCCATTGAACTCGAGTCGAATAATTTTGACTCGTTTTCCATCGGCGTCCAGCATCTTGCCATCTTCATTGGTGGTGACATCTTTGGATTCGACCCGATCACCATCGGAGTTTTCCAGAATACCGGTGACGATAATGGTGTCTTTACCCTCAAAAGCACCACGTAACAGCTCTTCACTCAGTGGATCTTCAATTCGCTGTTCCAACGCTCTGCGGAGTGGGCGAGCACCATAATCGAGATTGCTTCCCTTCGTGACCAGGAACTCTTTGGCTTCATCGGTCAGCTCGATTGACAATCCGCGATCCAGTAATCGTTCACGTACCTTCGCAAGTTCGTAGTCGATCACGTTCTTGAGGTCATCCTTAGTGAGATGGCGGAAGATGATGGTGTCATCAAGTCGGTTGAGGAATTCCGGACGGAATACTCGTTCGATTTGGTCCATCACACGCTGCTTCATGGAATCGTAACTGGCATCACCATCTGGTTTTTGAAAGCCAAATGCTGATTCATTCTTGATCGCTTCAGCACCGGCGTTGGTTGTCATGATCAGGATGGTGTTGCGGAAGTCGACGTTCCTACCAAACGAATCAGTCAGCCGTCCTTCTTCCATCACTTGCAGCATCATGTTGAAGACATCGGGATGTGCTTTCTCGATCTCATCGAACAGAACAACTGCATAGGGACGCCGACGGATTTTCTCGGTCAGTTGGCCACCCTCTTCGTAACCGACGAATCCGGGAGGTGCGCCAATCAAGCGGCTGACATTGTGCTTTTCCATGTACTCACTCATGTCGATATGAACCAGCGCATCGGAGTCACCGAACATGTATTCGGCCAGTGCTTTCGCGAGCAGAGTTTTACCAACACCGGTGGGACCGGCAAAAATGAATGAACCAGTAGGTCTCCGAGGATCTTTCAAACCACTGCGGCTTCTTCGGACGGCCTTAGAGACAGCAGTCACAGCGGCATCCTGACTGACCACACGTTTGTGAAGTTCTTCTTCCATTTGCATCAAACGCAGGCTGTCTTCGGTAGACAATCGCGTCAATGGAATCCCAGTCATTTTGCTGACGACTTCAGCGATGATTTCTTCATCAACGACTCCATCAGTCTGTTGGCTTTTATCGCGCCATTCCTGCGTGATCTGATCCTTCTTCTTTCGCAGCTTTTCGGCTTGATCCCTCAGATTGGCAGCTTTCTCGAAGTCCTGGTTCGCGACAGCATCCTCTTTTTCCTTGTTCAGTTTCTCGACTTCCTCGTCGATCTCCTTCAAATCTGGTGGACGTGTCATGGTTCGCAGACGAACTCTAGCGCCGGCTTCATCAATGACGTCGATAGCTTTATCCGGAAGGCATCGGGCTGTGATGTATCTTTCGCTCATTTCAACGGCGGCAACGACGGCATCGTCAGTGAATTGGACACGATGATGCTCTTCATATCGTCCTCGTAGACCTTTGAGGATTTCAATGGTCTCATCTTTTGCGGTCGGTTCTACGATGATCTCCTGAAAACGACGAGCCAGAGCATTGTCTTTTTCAATGTATTTTCGATACTCATCCAGGGTGGTGGCACCGATGCACTGAATTTCACCACGGGCAAGAGCTGGCTTCAGTACGTTGGCAGCATCAATTGCACCTTCTGCTCCGCCAGCTCCAACGAGCGTGTGAAGTTCGTCGATGAAGAGAATCGTGTTCTTAACACGTCGCACTTCGGTCATCACTGCTTTGATGCGTTCTTCGAATTGGCCGCGGTACTTCGTTCCAGCAACCATCATCGCCAAGTCCAGCACAACAATCCGCTTCTCGGCCAGAATCTCCGGTACTTCGCCTTCGATGACTCGCTGTGCGAATCCCTCAACGATGGCTGTTTTGCCAACACCTGCTTCTCCGAGCAGAACGGGATTGTTTTTTGTCCTTCGACAGAGGATTTGGATGGCACGCTCGATTTCCCGAGCACGACCAATGACGGGATCCAGTTCACCCTTCTTTGCCAATTCTGTCAGGTCTCGGCCAAAGCTGTCCAAGGCGGGAGTTTTGCTCTTCCCGCTCTTTCCAGAGCTGGTCGGGCTTTCACTCTCACTACCGCGTCCACCACGTTCGCCAACCTCAGCACCTTCCAAGCCGTGTCCAAGCAAGTTCAAGACTTCTTCGCGGACGTCTTCCAGTTTGAGCCCCAAGTTCATCAGAACCTGTGCAGCGACACCCTCTTGCTCTCTCAGCAAACCGAGCAGAATATGCTCAGTTCCCACATAACTGTGATTCAAGTTACGGGCTTCCTCCATCGAATACTCGATGACCTTCTTCGCCCGTGGTGTTTGTGGCAGTTTCCCAACCGTGACCATTTCAGGACCACTTTGAACCAATTTTTCGACCTCCAAGCGGATCTTTCGAAGGTCGACCTCGAGGTTCTTCAGAACATTTGCAGCAACTCCGCTTCCTTCCTTGACCAAGCCAAGCAGAATGTGCTCCGTGCCGATGTACTCGTGGTTGAAACGCTGAGCCTCCTGATTAGCCAGCTGCATAACCTTACGGGCGCGGTCTGTAAATCTTTCGTACATATGTTGTCTCTATAACCCTTGTCTTATCCGACGCAGTCGGGAGCGGGTGACTCCGCGGCAGGTCGATTGTCTGTACCCCACGAACTAATGTCTCAGAGGACCAATTGAACGGTTCAATCAGCTCTGCGATGAAAATCAGGGGTGGGTGCTGTCAAATTGGCGAATTTGTCGTTTCTTACACGTGTAGTAGCAAACCGTACGCCACTTTCCTGGATTACGGCATTCTGTTTTTTCATCAGAATCCGAGATAGCTACGGTAGTGGTGTTCGAGCCAGCTTAGCGTGATTCTATCGGTTACGGTAAAAAGCGGGGATAGGAGCTTTCAGCTGCGATTTCCCGAAAAGCAACGTTATCGGTCTAAAATCAAACTTTTTTGCTTACGGCTCATTGTTTTCCAGCGGCAAGCGCAAATCGTTGTCATCTGTTCTTCTGTCATTTAGGCAGCATCATTTAGCTCGGACACATGGTTTTTTGTGTCAGTTTGTTCGGCTTCGTTTTCAGCTTCGACGGCTCGTGCCAAACGCTTGGATTCGGCCTCAATCTCCAGTAACCAAGCGTCAGCCACTTCCAGTCGGGATAATTCTCGTAGTAATACTTCAGCAGCTTCCAAACGACCCGTGTGACGGTAGACGCCGGTCAAAAGGAGCAACGCGGGAGGATCTCTCGGCTCTATTGCTAGCACATCGGTCAATAAACCTTCGGCCTCTTCCCATTGACCGCTGAGATACGCAATTCTCGCATCAGGGAATTGATCGGGTTCTTCCGACGTTTCGCGTGGGTTGATAAAGGTTGGTAATTCTCGAGCGGTGCGAATGATGTAAAAAAACAGCGTGATCAGCCCACCCCAGAAGGCTAAAGACACCAAACCGCTATGAATCCATCCGGGATACAGGTATCGCGCGACGAGTATAAGGTTCACGACCAAGGTGAATGCAAATGCGGCGGGCAGGGCAGATAACCGCCCACGCCACCACAGTTCGGCCAGTCCCGGCCAAAAACACGTTGCATAGTATTTCGCTTCCATAGATCACTCTTTACGCCCAGCAACGACATAAAATCAAGGTGATTTGGTGATTTGATGAGGCATCGAATCTAATTTTTATCCGTGGACAGCAGATCACGACACAGCCTTTGGTCGATCATAGGATCCCGAATTCCCACACGGAGCGGTAAGCGTTTCGTGTTTCAAAGTGTTCGATCATATCGGCATAGAATGGATGGGAAGCCAAAGTAGCACTATCACCGATAACAATCAGCTTCCGTCGGGCTCGCGTGAGGGCGACATTGGTTCGTCTAGTATCCGCCAGAAATCCGATTTCGCGATGGTGATTACTTCGGACCATCGTGACGATGATGACCTCCTTCTCCCGTCCTTGAAAACCATCAACAGTATCAATTTCCAAGCCAATCACATTTAGCTTGCCTCTTAGCAACCGGACTTGGGCAGCATAAGGCGCGATGATACCCATTTCTTCTGGCGAGACGCCTGCTTCGATAAGGTCTCCGATCAGTTGAATGACAAGGTCAGCTTCTTTTGGATTCAGCTTGCTTTCGCCATCGGGTTCGAGCTGTTCCTCGTATTCAGCACCTGCCGTATCAATGAATTCGAGTGGTGAATCCGTTAGTGGTTTTTCGACCACATCAGGCAGGTCACAGAGTCGGTGCTTTCGAATAGACGCATCGGCAATGAGTTTGCCGTCGTAAAAGGTATCGGAGGAGAATTGCATGATGGATTCATGCATGCGGTATTGAACTGTCAGTTGTCGATAGATGGATTCACCGTCGCGCTCGATCAGGCGTTGCATCAGGGAATCTTTCATTCCTCGGGCAGCAGCCTGATCACTTAACACGGTGGGTGGTAGTTGGCAGTGGTCACCGGCGAGAATCAATTTCTCAGCCCGAAGAACAGCCTGCCAGACACTTGGTACCGTGCATTGGCAGGCTTCATCAATCACAACCAAGTCGAAAGATCGAGTGTTCAGGAGCTCATCGTCGATGGTGGTGGTTGTGCAAACGACATCAGCGGAATCAATGACGCTTTGGATCACTGATTTTTCCAATGATCGAATCTGACCCCGTAGTTTGCCGGCTTCAGCAAATAATTCACGTCTTCGTCGGTGTCCATCACGTGTGCGGAATCCGTTTTCCGCAATGCGAATCAATTCTTTAACTTCGCGTCGCATATCTCGGACAACATCGGTTGATGGATCGTTGTCTACCAATTCGTCCAAAGTGTGTCCCCGCAGGGACTCAAAGACGCGTGCCGGGTGTCCAACCCTGACAACAGCCGGCATGCGTGCAACCAACTTCTCCAGCAGGTTATCGACAGCGGTGTTACTGGGTGCACAAGCCAGAACAGTCTGCCCATGTTGAACAGCTTGATAGATCAATTCGGCAAGTGTTGTTGTCTTTCCAGTTCCGGGTGGTCCATGGATGACAGCAACATCTTTCGATGCAAGTCCAAAGGCTACAGCATCCAGCTGCGGTGGATTGAGCGTCGTCAGGCAGTTTTTGACGGTGTTGCTTTCGGCAAATCTTGCTTCTCGTTTTCCAAGCAGCACATCCCGTAGTTTGGCGGGTCGGCCAGTCGCGAGTCGAGCTTTGGCCATTGCAGCTGATTGTCTTCGCCTTGTGGTTTCATCGGGCGACAAGTCGATTCTGTACCGCTTGCCCTCGGGCCACGTATCGGTCGCCACCTGAATGGTGTGATGTTTACGGCGACTGACGACACCAGCGACACCCTTATCAGCAGGATTATCGTTATCCGATACCACCACAGGCGAGCCAACCTTCAGGCGATTCATGGGAAGGCCTTGGTCCCCCGGTTTGCTGAAGTCAAGTAACAAACGACCCGCCAAGCCAGTTTGATGGTCTTGCATTTGAAGTCCGATTACCGTTTCGCCTGTCTTTTCTACATGCGTTTGGGATCGGATCTTTCGGCGTCGAGCCATACGCTCCCGTTCGGCTTCCCCTTCGAGTTCTAACCAGTACCCAAGTTCATCAAAGTACGGATCAAGGTCAGGATTTTGATCGAGCGGAAAATGCGACATGCAAAGAAAGCCTGATTCTGGTAACGATAACGGAGCAAAGAGATGATAGTTGCAAATACTGAGAAGATCGGATGTCAGACCAATATGCTGAAAACAATATTAATTTGGACCGCACTGAGCAGTTGCGTGACAGCTGGACTGTATGTTTGGGACAAAAGAATGGCAGTTCACGAACGCGGTCGTATTTCAGAACGGACGTTGCTCTTGTGGTGTCTGTTGGGTGGTTGGCCGGGAGCTTGGATCACAGGAAATCGAATTCGCCATAAGACTCGTAAGCAGTCCTACCGAATCAGGTTTGGTATCTGCGTCGTGATTAATCTTGTGGCTGCGATTGGAATTTTTTGGTTGGGAAATTGACTTTTGGGAACATAACAGATGGAATTTGTTGAAATCGATTGGAATAGCAATCTCTACAGCCAGGAAATTGAACTGCGTGATCGTTTGTTGCGAGCCCCTTTGGGGCTCGCATTCTCGTCAGAGGAATTAGCAGCGGAGTCATCAGAATTGCATTTCGCTCTGGTGGATGAGGAGCAGGTTCGAGCTTGTGCTGTCATCGTTCCTCTTTCCGCTGATTTGGCTAAGCTACGACAGATGGCTGTTCACGAAAACTATCAACGACAAGGTCTCGGTTCCAGTCTTATACACCAGATAGAGTTAGCACTACAGCGACGAGGCTTCCCAAAGATTGAATTGAATGCTCGCGAAGAGGCGGTTGCTTTCTATCAGGGCTTGGGCTACCAGACGGTGGGCGACCGTTTCATGGAGGTGGGAATACCTCATTGGAAAATGCATCACGAGCTGGGTTAGCCTGCCACACCTTCAAAATTAATTGGGGTCGCTGGCGGCTGGTAACACGCGTCTTGATCCAATTGGCCGGTTCTCAAGAGTCGTGGTCAAGGACCCACTGCTCGACATCCGAAGTCATTGGCAGATCTTCCAAACGCGTATCACCCAGTTCTTCATCCAGAATCTTTAGCAGGATCTTACGTAGGATTGGATTATTAATGTCCGCTGAGTTTGCATCACGAACTGGTCGGATAATGTACTCAGCGAACGCGAATTCCCCATCGGCAATAAAATCGCGTGCAAAAGACATCCGACGTTGAAGTTCTGAACTTCGCTCAGAGGTGTTCTGGTAGGTATCCTCAATCAGCCCGACCACATGAAGAAAGCGTTGTGAATCCACCGGAATGAGTGACTCCGTTTTGACGTAGCGAAAAATTCCGCCACTGAGTTTCGCAATCTGTTCCATGGCATCCTTGGTGAATGGATTTTCAAATGAGATGCTGTGGATGGGAATCGATGACATGTAGGTGGCAATTCCATCCGAGACACTCAGTTGTGATCTTTCTCCATTGGTAAGTAGCCAACCCGTTTCCGTGAGCGGTGTATTGGGGTAATTAAATTGTCCATCTGACAGCAAGAAAATTGCGTCAGGTTGCATCATTTTCGCCAACGATAAGGCATCCCTCGGATCAGTCCCCGAACTCAATTTGACATCGTCGAGCCAACGACTCAATCTGTTCTCGTGATGCTTTTCAGCTTTTATCCAAGCAGGTGGCCGATCGTACCGCATCGTTTTGGTCCGCCAGGAAAATAGAAGTACCGTGTAACTCTGTTCCGAAGTCAGATCTGATACTGATCGGAGTAATTCTTCTTTGGCACGTCGATATCGTGCCATGTTACGTGCATCCATGCTTAATGAAATATCGACGACGAATACAAATTTGCTACCAATCGCTTCCGATCCGAAGAAGTTAGCGATCGAAGTTGATTCTTGATTTTCTTCGATTTCCTCTTTTAGATCTGTCTGATCAGCGACGTCCATCATGGTGTCTGAGAGAGCTTCCAATAGCAGATCTGAAATGGTGGAATCAGTTGATCTAGCAGGCTCTTCCCCGCCGACGATGACTGGGTCAACCGGTTTGACCGTTTGAGGTAATTTCAGGGACACTGTGCTGCTGGGGGCGCTCAGTGAAGCTGTGAGACGAATCGAGGCCCGAGGTTTTCCTTCAAAAGCAAGCAACCACAAGATGAGGGCAAGTAAGCCATGAAGTACCAACGACATCAGCGGCGGGAGCAACCGGGTTTTCGATGGCTGGTCGTCATTTTCTAGGTCTTCAAGGACCATGGGAGAATCGTACTTTTCAGATGAGCGTGAAAATCGCTTGTTAAACTTAGCGTAGCAACTTTTCACATCGTTGCGGTGAGATTTTGATAGAAGTCCCCAGGGGTTGTGCAAACATGCTAACTCTCAATTCCTCGATCATCCACCGAAATTCGGACATTGCCTGACGGTCTGGGCTTTGTTCTTTTTCAGGGATCATCATTAGCCAACGTCGTGTCAGATCAGTGATGGTGTCGGTGGCACTACGGTCTCGCGATGCAGCACCGCTTTTTACTTTTTCAAGGCGGTAAGCGATGCCTTTCATGTATCGCGGGTAATGTTTTAACCATTCCCACGGCGTACATGAAAGAAACCTGGGGTGTATCAACCAATCGATCTGTTGTTGCACATCGCTGCTGACATTTGCCATTCGCTCACTTCCCCGGGAGTTTTCCAACTCACGCCGGACGATGAACGTATGCTCAGCAAAATTACCTAGCCAAGCTGCGACATCTTGCGTAGCAATGGCGATGCGCTGACCCCGATCCTGTCGACGTGAATTGAATTCATCATGTGTACGCACGACCGGCATGTTTTCCACGAATGCAATTCTGGCTACCAGATCAATGAGAGAATTTTCAAGATCATCAGCTTTAAGCAGTCCTGAAAGTTTGACTTTGATTGCCTGTAAATCTGGCAACCAACGCACTTGGTTGCGGAGTTCTTTGCGTTCACTTAAAGCGTATAGTTTTGTGACACCGTTCAAGATCGCTACTTCGGCAGTTGCTTGATCAGCAAACAGATCAGTTGCCACCTTGTCCCCCTGAATTCGCAATCCCGGATACTGTGCGACTTGAACACCGCCTCGCAACCGGATCACCTCAACTGGCAGCATTTCGATCTCAAAGTCAGTCATGGAGGTACGGGCCCATGATTCATCTGCTGGATCTGTTTGTGTCACATTGGACGATGAATGTGTGTCATCAAATTGCTGCTGCAATTCGGTGACTTGTCGGCTTTCAGCAATCAGTTCACCGTCATCGTCAACAACCTGAACCAGCATATTGAACTGTTGACCCATCTTTTCAGCTTGAAAATCGGTTGCCCGAATGGGCGTGTCAGCATGTTCCGACATGGCAGCACAGACCGTTTCCATGAAAGGTACTTTTCCGTAATTTGGCTCCAACTCGTTAGCGATCTTTTTGGCCACATCAGCGGCCGGTACAAGGTTGCGTCGAATACGTTTGGGTAATGATTTGATCATGCTGATCAATTTTGGCTGAAGCAGTCCCGGCACTAACCAACCGAGCCGATCGTCACTGATTTGCGACAAGGCTGATTGATGGACTGTCATACTGACTCCGTCTCGTTCGGAACCAGGTTCGAAATGGTAATCGAGAGGTAGTTTTGAATTGCCCACGGTGAGCACGTCGGGGAATTCATTTTCGCCCGGAGTTTCAAAGGCTAGATCCAGCACATCGACCGGACGCATGTAAATACCGCCGGATTCAGTTGACGGGGCAGTACTTTCCAACCATTGGGTGAGCCAGTTGGTTTCGATAGGGCCTTTGGCCCACGGTGGTGTGATGGTTTCACGGTCAAGCTTTTCGAGTCGACCTCGGTCACAGACATTTTCGGGTAATTGTGATTGGTAGAACTTGGCAATTTGATAGCTGTCAACGACAAGATCTCGGCGCCGAGTTTTTGCAGCCAGTTTCTCGATCGCGTCGAGCATGGCTTGGTTATATCTGACGAATTTTGCTGTGGTTCGTAACTGTCTTTCAACGAGTCCGTGTTCAATCATCAGAGTGCGGGCGGTGACTGAATCCAGCGGTGGCAACGGAACACGGCGTCGGGTGACGATGGGTAGTCCGAACAAGAACATGTTTTCATAGCAAAACGCGCCCCCGGATTTCGTACTCCAGTGTGGATCCTGATGAGAGCGTTTGAGCAGATGACCAGCGATCTTCTCAATCCATGCGGGATCGATCCGTGCAACAGTACGGGCAAACTGCCGAGAGGTTTCGACGAGTTCACCAGCGATCACCCATTTGGGCTTGGTATTGGACACGCCACTGCCTGGCCAGAGAAACAGTTTTAGACCACCTGCACCGTTGTATTCATTTTTCTCACCCGCCATGGCGATGCCCGATAATAACCCGGTCATCAACGATTGATGGATAGCAGCATAACGATCGTCATCGACGATGCGCGTTTGGTCATCGCTGTACTGAATGGTACCGATCGATCGTCTGCGGTTTTTTGATCGATGGGATCCCGCCGATGCGGCCATTTCTTTGAGTTGTCGGTAAACGTCCGACCATTCTCGCATTCGATTGGGTGACAGAAACTGTTTCCGAAGCACGCGAGTTAATTTGTTGCGACTATGATCGCTGCGGGCTTGTTCATAGTAACGCCATAATCGGAGATAAGATAAAAAGTCACTTCGGCTGTCAATGAATGCGGCGTGTGCTTCGTCCGCCGCTTGCTTTTTCTCTGGGGGGCGGTCACGTGGATCCTGAATTTCGAGTGCCGCAGCGATGGGTAGAACTTCTGGTAGCACACCATTTTCATCGGCAGCCAGAATCATTCGACCGACGCGTGGATCGACTGGGAATCGTCCCAGTTGCCTTCCGATGTCGGTGAGTTGCTGTTTTGTGTCCAGTGCTCCCAGTTCAAACAGGGTGCGGATTCCTTCACGAATGGCTTCAGATCTTGGCGGATCAAGCAGAGGAAATTCCTCGAGTTTTCCCAGTTTCAAGGTTTTTGTTTGCAACACGACCGAGGCAAGATTGGTGCGTCTGATTTCGGGCGTGGTGAACTCATCACGCGACTCGTAATCTTCCTGTGAATACAGTCTGATACAGACACCGGGTCCGATTCGACCACATCTTCCGGCTCGTTGATCAGCACTGGCTCTGCTGACTGGTTCGATGGGCAGTCGCTGCATTTTGCTTCGGGCACTGTACCGGCTGATGCGAGCTGTACCCGAATCGATGACGTACCTGATGCCCGGAACCGTTAAAGAACTCTCAGCAACATTGGTTGCAAAAATGATCCGGCGTTTACCGCCCTGTGGGTGAAAGATTCTTTGCTGTTCGGATTGTGGCAGGCGAGCATAAAGAGGCAGCAAGTCAACCTGTTTCTCCATTCCCAGCCGATGATAATGAGAGCCGACACGGTGAGAAACTTCCCGAATGTCGCGTTCAGTGGGTAGGAAAACAAGCATGTCTCCAGGTCCACTCCGCCCTGCTGTTTCGATTCCTTTGATTACATGCTGAGAAAGATCAGGAACTCGTGTTTCTTCTTCCCAGGGCAGGTAAACCATTTCGACGGGAAATCCACGACCCTCCACGTTAACAATGGGAGCAGGACCGAGCTCATCAGAGAAGTGCTCTGAGAACCTGTCAGCATCAATCGTCGCAGAGGTGATGACGATCTTGAGGTCGCTTCTTTTGCCCTGCAGCCGTCGCAGGAAGCCCAGCAGAAAATCAATGTTCAAAGAACGCTCGTGCGCTTCGTCAATGATGATTGCATCGTAAGCGTCGAGGAAATGATCAGATTGGGTTTCCGCCAGTAGAATTCCATCGGTCATCGATTTGACCAGCGAACGCTCGCTGGTTTGATCGCCGAATCGGACCTGATAGCCCACCAATTCACCCAGTGGGGTTTGTAGTTCTTCTGCAAGCCGCGTGGCGATACTGCGTGCAGCAAGTCGGCGAGGTTGAGTATGGCCAATCATGGCCTTGCGACCCAATCCTGATTCCAGCAGGATCTTAGGCAACTGGGTACTCTTACCACTTCCCGTTTCTCCACAAACCACAATCACTTGGCGGCTGCGAATCAACTCAATCAGCTCATCACGATGTTGGCTGATCGGTAGTTCATCGGAGTATTCAATACAGGGCTGAGCTGCTATCCGCGTGGCATGCAGATCGACTGACTTTTTTAGTTGTGCCTCGTACTCATCCACAGACAACCGTTGCTGTGCGCGCTTCAATCGGTACTGATCGACTCGCATTGCATTATCGATCGTTAGCTCTAACGCAGTGCTGTCATTAGCAGTGCTGTCATTTTGTGGCGCCTGGTTTTGCGGTGTTCGCTGTGGGCGCGATGCCGCATTGAGGGAAGGGCTCTGTGGACGGAATTTCATAGCTTTTGCATCGCCAACTGCGACATCATCAATGGAGATAGGCATAGGCTGCTATTTGGTGCAGACTCACAACCTGTGGGCGGTATCACAAAGGCCAAACCTGAGGGACCACAACCATCGTGACCATAAACACGATGATGCTCAATGGCAGTCCAAATCGTACGTAGTCATAGAACCGATAGCCGCCCACACCATAAACCATGAGATTAGTTTGATAGCCAAACGGGGTAATAAAGCTGGCAGAAGCAGCAATCATGACGGCAATCACGAAGGGTGTCGGATTAGCTTGCAGGCCCGTCGCGGTCTCTAGAGCGATGGGAAACATCAGAACTGCAGCTGCATTATTGGTAATCAACTCAGTGCACAGCATGGTTGCCAGATAGACCGCCGCTAAGGTCAGCATCGGATTTTCGCCCGCGATTCCCAGCAGTCCCATGGCGATTCCCTGAGCGGCCTGACTTTGTTCCATGGCCATACCAATACCAATGGCTGCTCCAATCACAATTAGCACAGACCAGTCGACACTTCGTCTTGCTTCACCAGTAGTGCAGCAACGGAAGCCGACCATGGCAACAGCCGCCAGCACTGCAGCAGTCAGAATAGAAATTCCCGTCGTGGTCGCGGCCAAAACCATTGACAACAGGATAGTAATCGAGATCCAAGCTTTTTCGGGACGTCGTACTGTGCCCTGTTCTACGGCACTGACAAGAAAGAAGTCACGTGATTCACGGCGGCGATGTAAAAACGACGGTGAGGCTTCCAGCAGTAGCACATCACCAACCTCCAATCGCACGTCTCCGAGTTTACCAGTCAGGCGTTTATCACCTCGAGCAACAGCAACCACCGCAGCGTTGTAGTGTGAACGAAACCTACCCTCACGAATTGTTTTACCGAGCAAACCGCATCGTGTGCTGACAACTGCTTCGACCAGTGTTCGCCGCCAAGCAGGGACTTCCAGTTTGCGAGCCTGGTCATCGGGGATCGTCAACCCTCGGATCTTCCTAAGATCAACAACACTTTCCAGTGCGCCTACCAAAATCAATACATCATCTGGTCTCAAACGCTCATTGGGTTTTGCCGCTGCAATGATGCCATCTTCGCGTTGAATCTCGGCAATATAAAGTCCCGGTAGATGACGCAGGCCTGCTTCTTCGATACTGCGACCCACCAAAGGCCCCGTCGGATCGACCTGCATTTCAACCGTGTACTGACGGGGGTCGTCACTGACACTGACAGCTGGACGTCGCTCTGGTAGCAGCCAACGCGATGCAACCATCATGTAAATCAAGCCGATGATGGTTGCCGGGATTCCTACAGCGGCGGGTGAAAAAAAGTGAAGCGGTTTTGCGATACTGCCGCTTGCAATTGCCTGTGTATTCAGATCAGCGATGATCAAGTTGGTGCTGGTACCGATCAGAGTGCACATGCCACCCAAGATAGCCGCGTAACTTAGTGGCAATAACAGCCGGCTGGTACTAGCCGAAATGCGTTTGGCCAAGTCGTTTACCACGGGCATCAGGGCAACGACGACCGGAGTATTGTTGAGAAATCCACTCAACACCGCGACTGGAACAAATAATCTGGCCTGAGCAGTCGTAAGGTTCCTTGCTTTATTGAGGAACCAGCCGGTGGCTAATTCTGTTCCACCCGTGCACTCCAGACCCGCGACCACCGCGAATAAGAGGGCAATCGTGATCAGCCCTTGATTCCCAAAACCAGCGACCGCTTGCTCGGGTGTTGGGAGGGCGTCGGAGCCTGTGATGTTCTGAATTAATACGAGAATTCCGAGACAAAACAGGGCTAAAACATCAGTTGCCGCGATGCGCAGCGCTAAACCCACCAGCAACATGCAGGGTACAGCGATGGTCAGCCAGGCTTCCCAAGTCTCCAAAAATACGCCTTTTAGCGAGGTCTCATGCGTCTATTTTAATAACCAAGGTCAAAATCTTAGCTGACTCATTTGACCGGCTCGACACGATATTCACACTTGTCCGATATCGAACTGCTACTCACGGTGTCGTGAGCCTAATTTTGTCCTGACCCGGTCTGAATTACACTGCTGTCAACTGGTTGCAGGTGTCTAGACTGTTCGGAACCGGTTTTCGTTCGCTCTTTGTCATATTTCCCTGTTCCCATGAGGCAACAGATGAAAGCTTCCAAGTCCTCGGGGCCGCTGATTATCGCGGGTCTTGTACTGCTGTTGCTTATTCTTCATCAAGATAATTGGTTTTGGACGGATGCCACGCTCGTGTTTGGATTCATTCCGATCGCTCTTTTTTGGCATGCTTGCATTTCCTTGGCGGCCGTTGCTACTTGGTTTCTTGCGACTCGTATCGCTTGGCCTCTGTCAGATGACCTCGAAGAGCACGAGGGAGGCGAATGATGGATCATCCAGGATTACCACAACTGATCATCATCCTTGTCTACTTAGGCTTGCTTCTTGCATTGGGGCTGCTCTCAAGCCGTTTATTCAAGGGCACTAAGGAAGATTACCAAGTTGCAAGCCATTCGATTGGTCCATTTTTGTTGTTGATGAGTATTTTCGGAACAACGATGACGGCGTTTGCTTTGGTTGGTAGCAGCGGCGAGGCATTTCGTGAGGGGGTGGGTGTTTATGGGATGCTTGCTAGCAGCAGTGGCATCGTACATTCGCTTTGTTTCTTTTTGATTGGGGTCAAGGTCTGGAAATTAGCCCGTCGTTACAAGTACACGACACAAATTGAGTTTTTCCGTGATCGACTCGATAGTGATTTTGTCGGTTACCTGATGTTTCCAATTTTGGTTGGGCTGGTGATTCCCTACCTTTTGATCGGGGTGATTAGCGGCGGATCAGTCATTCAGTCGCTGACGGGCGGCTTAGCACCCGACTTTCCAATGTTTCAAGTTTTTGACGCAGAGGGCAATGCGAACCCGGCTTTGCATGGCGGTGTACCACCTTGGTTAGGATCGATGGTGATCTGTGTTGTTGTTCTGGTTTATGTCTTTTTTGGTGGCATGCGTGGAACAACTTGGGCGAACACCTTTCAGACACTGGTCTTCATGATTTTAGGTGTGGTGACCTTCTTTGTGATTGCGAACAAATTGGGTGGCCAGGAATCCCTCCTTGATAATCTCAAGACATTAGCCAATTCGGTTCCGGAGGATAAAGTTACCCGATCTGAAATGAGTAAGACGAAGTTCTTTACGTACCTTTTAATTCCGCTTTCGGTTGGAATGTTTCCGCATCTCTTTCAACATTGGATGACGGCTAAAAGTTCACATGCCTTCAAGTTGCCGGTCGTTTGTCATCCGTTCTTTATCATGATTGTCTGGGTTCCATGTGTGCTGGTCGGGATTTGGGCGACTGGTCTTCCTGCAGAGATGCACTTGCCAGCCAATCCCAACACTATCCTGCCGTTTCTCGTGAAAACCCAGACTGGACCAATTTTAGGAGGATTCCTCGCTGCAGGTATTCTGGCTGCGATCATGTCCAGTCTGGATAGTCAGTTCCTGTGCATTGGTACGATCTTCAACAATGATGTGGTGACGCATCTGGCAGGCAAAGATCGGTTCACTGATCGACAACAGGTCATGTTCACTCGACTGTTCATCATTGGGATTGTTGCGATTACCTATTTTCTAAGTCTAGGAAATGTACGAAGTGTTTTTGCTCTTGGTGTTTGGTGCTTCAGTGGTTTTAGTGCACTGTTTCCGATCGTGGTGGCAGCACTGTATTGGCGTGGTCTCAGTGCAGCAGGGGCTATTAGTGGAATCTTTGCCGCGATCACCAGTTGGTGCATCCTGTTTTATCAGGGTACCAAGGTACCGATTGAACAAGGCGGTCTGAGCAAGTTCGTGTTGGAACTGCCGATTGGTGGAGAGAGTTATGAATTGATGCCAGTCGTAGCCATGATGCTGAGCTCGACCGTTACCATGATTTTGGTATCGCTGGTAACGCCAACACCGAGTGAAGAAAAATTGGCAAAATTCTTCGGCTAGCCAGTCCCTTGGTAACGAAGTGCAGATCACGTTTAGCGACTTGAGGATCAGATCAAACTGATGATGTGATCCTGATGGCGGGCATTCTTTCTCGTTGCAAGTCTCAGCTTGTTTCAGCGGAATCTTGCAAACTGTTTCCAGTAATGGCACAAGCTCTGTGGTGGTTAAGTTGAACCATGTTCAAACATCTTGCATCACTTCAGTTCAAGCGTTCCAAACGTGGAAGTATCCTGCCATGAATCGTCTTGGGTGTGGAACCATTTCGCGATTGCATCACGTTGGGCACGATCATGTTCATCATTGACTTGAAATTCGACGCCCATGACAGTCCCCACTTTCATGTCTGCGGCGTGGGTACGAATAGCCATTTCGACGATGTAGCCCTTCTTGTTCTTCGCTGTTGCTGCTTTGATATCCACTTCATCGTAGCCAGTGCCCTGCCCTGACATCTTGCCTTCAAAATTGACACGGTATTGAGCATCATCAGTGTCATAGGATGTGGACTTGTCCTGTCGCTGGTCGAGAAATAATTCCACCGAATCTTGAGCCCAATCGTCGCCTGCATCAGCAGATAATTCTGAGTCTTTGACCACCCACAACGCGTACAGGTAGCGATCGTCCCAAAGCAATCGAACCGTCGCTGTTGCCATATCTTTCGGATCAATTTCCAAGACTTCGGCAATGGGTTGATTGACTAAGTATTTAGGGCAAGTCTTCCAGATCCCGTCAATTTTTGCATCAACCTTTGGTGTTCCCTTTTTAGCGACAGCGACACCTTTCTGTGCTTTGGTAGTCTGGTTTTGCGACCATGCTGTGGTTGCAAGTGAAATGATAAGGCATGCAGACAGGAATCGAATCATGTGTGGCTCACGCTTTGGCAGATGGAGTATCTCGATGGTTCAATGAGTACGATGGATAACGTCAATTGCTCAGTGTAGTAGATCTTCGGTGATTATAAAAAAAGACGGCGAGCAGATTCCTCTGCTCGCCGTTGTTGTATTTTTTCAGGCAAGATTGCCCAGAGTCATGGGGCTAACCTCCGAAGGGGTCACCGCCGAACGGGTCAGCAGCGCCACCTCCTCCACCCCCGAACGGATCAGCACCAGCTGCGGGAGCACCTCCTCCGCCTCCGAACGGATCAGCACCAGCTGCGGGAGCACCACCTC
>JAAHTH010001227.1_pt1 | contig 23182 bp, 25 predicted proteins | sample 6116091 | NCBI WGS metagenome assembly JAAHTH01 (sample SAMN13939990, study PRJNA603662) | sponge metagenome | isolation source: marine sponge | host: Mycale hentscheli | place: New Zealand | collected 2006 | reverse complement strand
TAAATTTATTTTCTATTGAGTTTTTATTTTATTTTTTGATTTTTTTTTATTTTTATATTTTATTAATATAAATATAAAATGACTGATGTAAAAAGTGACCCCGTAAGTGGCGACGCCATCCCAGACCTTCTAAAAGTTGGAGCTATTCCCTCTTCATACGGACAGACCCTCACGACTGATGTGATTGATCCGGTAACATTTTCACAGAACAGAGTTCGATTTACTCTGTCTCGTGTCGCTGGATTTCTTCATTCTAATTCTAAAATTACACTAGCCGTAACCCCTCTGACGAGCACCACGGCTTTTTATCCATTAAATATTGGAGTATCAAATTTAATCCAGTCGGCCTCTCTTCGAGTTGGAAATAAGACTGTATGTGAAATCGATGATTACACACATTTCCATCAGTATCAATCTCTTTTTATTTCCAATGAAGACAATAAAGAAAGAGAATTATTCTTATCTCAAAGATGTATTAATCATGGATGTATTTATGATGACCGAGCCGCTGGTGTAGCTGATAACACCGTTAATTCAGCGAAAAAGATTGGAATAGATATTGGACGAAACCCAATTGTCGCGGCCGCTGGTGGAGCTGGAGCTTTTAAATTATTCCCTCATATGTTTTATGACGCGGCCTCCGCTACTAGAATTTCAGAAGCTCCGGTTTATTCTGTTTATCTTTCGGATCTGTTCCCATTTCTCCGCGTCAATCAGCTCCCGATGTTTATGTTAGATGAGGAAGTCCATATCGACATTACTTTCACCCCGACCACTTCGTCGTTAAGTGGTGGGGCTCTGTCTCGTCGTATGTGTGTCGGTTCAGCGGACAACGCTAATGACGCCGTGGAATATCTAGTCGATCAAAATGAAGTAAAATTAATTTATGATTCGATAACTTATGATGGAGCGATTATGGAACAATACAGACAACAGAACCCGAAATTGACTTTCTCGTATGTTGATTATCGCCTAGCGAAGAGAACCGGAAAAGTTGAGAACGCCCCGGGTGACGCTAATTATTCCAATCCATTTGGAGATTTAACTTTCCCAATTGGTGGAAATGGTCGTCTAGTCAATAAGGTGATGTTCGCCTTGACCCCAGCCTCTAGTGCTGACCCGAAGTCTCTTCTCAATAATGTGGTCGCCCGAGATGTTCCGGTTGGGAACGATGTATCTGTTAATCTGTTATATAATGATTTATTTGAGTTTAATGTTGATAGAAGTAATACGGCTCTCTTATTCCACACCACCCAACACGCTGAAGGTAAAGTCCCCATGGTAACTCGTGATGAATACCAGACAACGGGTGTTTCGGCTTTGACCTCTGAAACCTTAGAGGGTCGGGCTCAAAATTCGACGGCGGGTCTCCGTGGTCTTATGAGATGGACGGCTATTAAACCGAACAAGGGACAGCGTGTAAATAACAAGGGAATGGATCTAACATACAAAGCTCCGGGTCTCGCGGCCGGTGATTATACCCTTCGAACCTATTTGGAATTAGTTAAAATCGCCACAATCCAAGATGGTGTTTTTGAGTGTTATTTTGCATAAAAAATTAAAATATATTATATTAATATAAAATGGATTGGTTGATTAATTTAATTTGGGATTATTTCCCAACATGTAAAGAATGTGAAAAACACGAAAAAGAAAAATTAGAAATGTTAAAAATGGTCGAAAGTTTAGTTAAAACCCAAACAGAAATTATAATGTATTTAAGAGAATTAAAAAAAAAAAAATAAACTAAATATAAGTTTTAAAATCATATTTAAAATATTTTAATATAATATAAATATGAAAGAAGTAATTTCTAAAAATACTTTATCATTTAGTTGTTCTAAAAAGATGAAATATTTAAGAACTCCGAAAAATATATGGGAAGAATTAAGTTCTGAGTTTGATTTTACGTGTGATATGTGTGCATCGGATCAAAACCATTTATTGGATAAATATTATACAATCGATAATTCGGCTTTGGATAAGGATTGGACTGATGAGATTGGTTACGTTCATCCGTTATTTGATGGGAAAATTGGAAAGTTTGTCGAAAAGGCTAGTGAAACCAGAGGGTTGTTTGTATTTTTACTACCGGCCTCAACCCATACAAAATATTTTCACGATTATTTTTATAAAAGGGATAATGTAGAAATAAGATTTTTAAGAAAACCAACAAAGGGTTTTAAGTTCGGCCATGATGATGGAAGCGAAGAAGATTCGAATTCTATTGGATATATAAAACCATTAATGATTTGTATAATGGATAATCGAAAAAAGTGTCTGGGGTAAATCTCCCAAAAAAAAGAAAATAGATAATTATGTTTTCACTTTAAAATTTAATATTTACCCCAGACACTTTTTAATAATATATTTTTTTAAGTTTATAATTTAAAATAATAATCTTATCTTATATTATAAATATGAAAATTACTAGTAATAATCCAAAAGAAGATATCATGGAAGCTCGCCCTCAATTAAAAACCAACACAATCAAACAATATGTTAATAATTTAAATAAATTAAAAAAGATGTATAATACAGATGATTATGATTTCTTAGATAAACCCGATGATGTAATGGATAAATTAAGTGATCTTCATTATTTATCTCAAAGAAATATGTTAAATTCGATTATTGTTTTATTATCAGCCCTTAATCATGATGAAAGATATGATGATTTAATGGAAGAATATGGAAAAAAACGCGATGAGTTAAATGATAAATATAGCGACGAACAGAAAAGTGGGATCATTAGTGATAAACAATCGAAGAATTTTGCAACAATCGAAGAAGTATTTGAGATGATAAATCAAATGAGTGATGATTTAAAATCAATAAAAAAGAAAAATAAAGATGATATTACAAAAAAAGAAAATCAACTTCTACAAGCTTTCACCCTTTTTAATATTTACGCTCGAATGCCGTTCCGTAATGATGTCGCTGGAATGGAAGCTATCAATCAATCGGCCTATAAAAAATTAAGTGATACAGACAAGAAAGAGAACAATTATCTTGTAGTTCCATCAAAGGGGAATTTATATTTTGTATTAAATAAATATAAAACATCCAAAAAATATGAAGAATTGGATTTACCAATCGAAGATAAAGCGTTAAGAAAAATATTAAGATATTATTTAAAAATCAATGGAATGGGAATTTTATTTAAGACATCGACTGGGAAACCATTAACAAGAATCGAGCTCTCAAAAACATTAATAAAATATTCTCAAAAATATATGAATAAATCGATTTCGACAACATTATTAAGAAAGATCTATTTATCAAGTAAATATGGTAAAGTTAAAAAAGAATTGGAAAAAGATAACAAGGTGATGGGACATTCCAAAGAGGTCGCCCTTAATACATACGTGAAAGAAGCTAAAAAATAATTTATTTTAATCTTTCATCATCGAGAATATCTTTGTTATCGATTATATATTTAATAACTTTCTCTCTCATATCTTTATCTTTTTCTTTCTTTGATTTGGCTGGTTTTTTCTTAACTGGTGGGGGTGCATCAACTTTTTGTGGCTGTTTTTTGACTTTCTGTTTGACTGTTAAAACAAGTCTTTTGTTTTTATGATCTACTTTGTATTTTAACTTTTCTATCGCCTTGATTAATTCATCACGGGTCATACCTTTCGGGTCAATACCCATCAACTCATCATATTTCTTAATCAATCTTTTTAATTCTGGTAATTTCATCTCACCTTCGGGAACTTTAGGAGCCATGGTTCTTTATAAGTATAAAATATAAAAAAAAAATATAATATAAAATATAAAAAATGATTGTAGATAAATCACATTCTAAAAAAGATATTATATGTTTATTTAAAAAACATAATGTTTTTATTGATAAAGAAAAAACTAAAGGTGAAATAGTAAATGAAATCGAATCTTACATTAAAGATGTTACATATAATGATAAAATCAAAAGTGTAAGTGATTTAAAGGATTATCTAAAATCGAAATCACCAAAACAGAGGCCAACAACAGAAGAAAAGAATTTAATAATGTTTAGATCTAAAAAAATCATTAAGTGGGCTAAAAACGATTATATTTATGATGGGACTTATAATAATAAAAACGAACCTTATACAGATATGATGGAAATTTACAAGTGGGGCGATTTATCTAGTGTTCGAAGAGCTTGCAAGTTGTATAATCTCTCCCCTCAAAAGATAAATCATATTAATCCAGTAATGACGGATGAAGTAAAGGAAGAAATAAGACAAAATAAAATTATTACAAAAACGTCTGAATATAAGATGATAATTCGAAGGGCTACAAAAGAAGACCCGATAATCATAAGTTTCGATTAAAATTAAAATTTATATATAAAATATATATAATGAGTATTTTATTACATGGAGATTGTTTAGAAGAAATGAAATCTTTTGATGATGATTCTGTTGATTTGATATTCTGTGATTTACCTTACGGCCAGACAAGTTGTAAGTGGGATTGTTGTATTGACCTCGATAAATTCTGGATAGAAATTATGAGAATAAAAAAATTAAATACTCCAATATTTATGACGACGACAACAAAGTTTGGAGTATCATTAATTAATTCCGCCCCTAAAAAATGTCCGTTTCGATACGACATCGTCTGGGTTAAATCGTGTCCCGCTGGTTTTCTATCAGCCAAAAAGATGCCTTTAAGAAAACACGAGATGTTATATGTATTTTATGAGAAACTCCCTTTTTATGATTTATCTAGTCATACTCATAAATTTACTAAAGAAAGAGATACAGCCCAGAAACATGGAAAGATTTATGAAGGTGATGAAAATAAAAAAATAATCGAGGGAAAATATGAACCACCATTACCAACAACGATGTTGGAAATTAAATCGACAAGGGGTAACCATTCGACAGAAAAACCAATAGCCTTGATGGAGTGGATTTTAAAATATTATTCGAAAGAAGGTGATGTTGTATTAGATCCAACTATGGGTTCTGGATCAACTGGTGTAGCTTGTAAGAATATGAATCGAAATTTTATTGGTATCGAGAAGGACGCCAAAATATATGAAGTTGCAATAAATAGAATAGAATAAAAAGTGTCTGGGGTAAATATCAAAAAATAAAGTGTAAAGATAATTATGATTTTACTTTAAAAATCAATATTTACCCCAGACACTTTTTAAAACCGCGGTTTTATTCTAAAATAAATATATTTATTATAAGTATAATAATGAATTACCAAGAACTGAAACGAAACGATTTGAGATTAGGTTATTTAAGTGAAGAAGAAATCCATTCGAAGCTAGAAGATATATTTGGTTCATTAAACAGAACAAGTGAAAATCCGGAGATGGGAAAATATTATGAATTCGATAAATATAATGATAATTTCATGATCGAAATTAAGACAAGAAAAATTAATCACAATCAATATCCAACATTAATATTTGGAGAGAATAAATTAAACAAAGGAGATGAAATATTAAAGAATAATCCAAATATGAGAATATTTTATTTATGGCGTTGCAACGATGGAATTTATGGATGGGAACATAGGAAGACGGAATTTTCTGTATGTGAGATGGGAAGATATGATCGAGGGAAAAGAGAGATTGATTATTGTGTAAATGTAAAGACTAAAGATATGAATGAATTAAATAATTTATTGTAGTTAATATTTTTTTATAATATTAATTAAACATGGTCGAAAAAGTTAAGATAACTTATAAAGGTAAATCTAAGAATGTTCCGAAAAAATACATCGGAACATTAAAAGGTAAAGAAAAAAAAGAACAAGTGAAAAGTATAATGGAAGGGAAAGACAGACCTAAGACATCGGCCAAACCTCGAACATCTACTTGGACTATTAAATTCTCAAAAGAATATGGTGAGAAATTAGACAAGATGAAAGGTGGAAGAAGTAAAAAGAACATAGCCAAAATCACGGGAATTCCATTCAGAGCCATCGATGAAGTTTATAAGAAAGGGGAGGGAGCTTACAAATCGTCTGGTTCTAGACCAAATCAATCGGCGGCCAGTTGGGCTCGTGGTCGTTTGTATGGTTACATCATGGGAAATAAAAAAGTCAGAAAAGTTGATTCAGACATAACAAAAAAATATAATGTAAAGTTTAAGATAAATTAATTATTTCTTTTTATTCATTATTAAATAACCATTCGATTCATCATCATTAATAATATTTAATCTCATCAAAGCGAATAAACTATTAAGAAACATTTGATGATCTGATTTATATATAGGATCACCATTAAATTTTCTTCGATGGATCATGTTGCAAAAATGAATATAAGTTTTTATTTGGATTTTAATTGGAATATGTTTTGATTTTCGAATTAAATATTCCCCTTGATATTTATATCTTGTAAATGTATTTTTTTTTGTTAAAGGGAAAGATGAAATCAATAAGCTTTTATAATATAAGTTAAGTGATCCATCACATCCATTATATATAGTCATTTTTATCTATGAATTATATATAGATATTGTTTTTAAATATATATATAATCCATTTTTATGTCTATAATCTATTATATTGCCCCTTTTTATAGTATTTAAAGTATTAATTTTAAAATTAATGTTTCTTTAAGTGGTAAAATACCCATAATATCAGATTATTAATGATATTTCGATTAAATAATAAGTATAATTTAAGATTTCGCGTTTAATTCATCAAAATTATTTTCTATTTATAATATATAATGGATAGAGAAAAACTATTTAAACAAATGATTGATAATAATAATTATAATAAGATGAACTCAGAAAAAAATATTAATAACAATATATCGAAGATGAATGTTGAGAAATTTTTTAGACAAATCGAAAAAGAAAACGATAATAAATCGTTCTTCAGATTTATCAATATTCATTACAACTCCAAAGGGGCTAAGATTCCCAAAGGTGAAAAGAATAATTTAACTATCGATGAAATTAAAAATAATCGTGGAGATGATACATATAATACTTTATCACTCGCCGTCAAACATATTCCCGATTTGTATGTTGTCGATTATGATACCCACCATGTTGATTGTGAATTTTATGAAATGTTAAATAATGATTGTGTTGCATATACAGACACAAAGAAAGGATCTCATTATTATATTAAGATCAAAAATATTGGGAATTATTCTAATCAACAAAAAATTCATATCAATCCAAAACTAGATGTTGATTTAATTAAAAAAAACAATATTTGGGAAACCAGAACGAGAACCATTAATGGATCAATTAAGGAATATGATTGGAATGATATTAAGAAATATTTTGATTGTAAGAAAATGAACTTCGAAAATTCACCAGCTTCGACACCTCCAGCTTCTCCAAACGCTACGGATGAAGAAGATGAAGAAATCGAATTCACTTTAGAACCAATCAAAAATAAATATGATATCAAAGAATTACAAGAGATATTAAATATTCTAGGTAATGATTGTTATGAATATGATACATTCATCAAAATTGGAATGGCTCTCAATAATGTAACAGAGGCGGATGAGATTGGTAAAGGCTTATTTATTGATTGGGCTAAAAAAGATAAAGATAATTTCGATTTAGATTTTATTAATACAAATTGGAAATATTGGAAAAAACAAAAGAAAGAAAAAAAACTTGGATATTCTTTTCTTAAAAAATTAAAGGAAAAATATGAACCTCAAGAAAAGAAATCTTTACAATCGATTTTTATGTCTGCACTAACCAACATCGAAAATGGTGAAGGTAGAGGGAAAGCTAAAATCCATATGTTAAAAGAAATGAATAAAAGATTAATTTATATTTCGGAAACTTCCAATTTTGTTGTTCCAACTTATGGGACGATTATTGATTATAATGATGAAGGGGAGATTGTAAATACAAAAGAAAAAGGGACGTATCATGTTAAGGGTCTCAAAGATGTTAAAATCGATTTCCAAAAAGAAAATTTCGAATATTCTTTTGTCGATGATGAGGGTAAAAATAAAACAATTAAAATCAATCCACTCAACGAATGGTTAGAATGGATAGACAGAAATGAAAAAGAAAAGATTGAGTTTGACCCAAACAACAAAGAAAATCCATTTATTTTTAATATTTGGTGCGGATACAATATCAAAAAAGATGATTGTAAGAACCATGATGAGGCGACGGCTCAACCAGTTTTAGATCATATCAAAAATATTTGGTGTCGTGGAAATGATGAAAACTATGAATATGTGATGAATTATCTGGCTCATATTATTCAGAAACCTTACAAAAAAACTGGTGTTTGTCTGGCTCTTCATTCGAAACAAGGAGCTGGAAAAGGTGTCGTTCTCAAATTATTAGAAAATATAATTGGTGATAATCATTATTCTCAGAACTCAAACGCTGAAAGGGTCTTTGGAAAGTTTAATGGATTACTTGAGGCGAAAACACTAATCAATCTTGATGAAGCCTTTTGGGGTGGAGACAAGAAATTAGAAGGACAAATTAAAAATCAGATCACAGAAACAACACAAACCATCGAAAAGAAATCATTAAATTCTTACAACATTAATGATTTTTGCAATTATATCATTACAACAAACAACGCTTGGTTCGCTGGTGTCGATGAAGAAGACAGAAGGTATTTTTGTTTGGAATTATCAAATGAATATTCTGGAAGAGATACAGATAAAAAAGAAAAATATTTTAATGAAATCAGAAAGGTTACAACAGAAGCTTTCGCCAAGGTTCTTTATAATAGGGATATCAGCTCTTTTAATCCAAGGAAGTTTAAAAAGACAAAATTACTACAAGAACAAGTTGAGTTAAATTGGACTTCACCAAAAGTTTGGTGGAATACTTGTCTCAAAGATGGTGGTTTTAATTATGACGGATCTTTCATCGAGTGGGGTAAAACATTAAATGTTGATAAAGGAAATTATTATGAAAATTACGGATTAGTTATTAAAAATAAAAAGAAAGAAAAAAGGGTTGTTTATGATAAAGATTGGCTATACAAAGTCTATGAAAATCATTCTTATGATGGTCGTAAGTTTTCGAATTCTACTTTCTGGCGTGATATACAAAAGAATTGTATTGGAGATTTATATGAAGAAAATAAAATCCAAAAGAAGAAAGAAAGAAAATTATATGTCTTTCTCCCATCTCTAGAAGAAGCCCGTGAGAAATGGTATGATTTACAAGATTTCGACTACGGCTACAATATCGAAGAAGAAGATGAATGGGCTTGTGATAGCGACAGCGACGATGAATACTAATTTATTTTTTAGTTTTTTGTTTTTTTGTTTTTTTATTATCATATTTATCAAAAATTTTATTTGGATTGATTTTTTTATCATCATCTAAATTTTTTTTTATGTTAAGTTGGATCTCATCATGATTTATGATCTGAGGAACTTTAACAATATTTACCTTTCTTTTTTTCATTATATTAAATATAAAGATATTTTTTATATTTTTTATTTATCAAAAATTTTATATATTTATTTAATATAAAATGAGTTTAGTTGTTACATCGAACAAGGCGTTGGAAAACGCCCCAGATTTCTCAAATGGTTTTAAGCCTTATTCGTATCAAAATCGATTATTAAATACGATGAGAATTCCACCTAATAGTGAAATCGCCCTCCAATCTGCAAAAATAAATAAAAATGGATTATTTGTTTTAGATAGAAGTAATAGTGGATTTTGTAATTATTTCGGAAGACCGGTTGAGGAGGTTTTCTCAAAAGATATATCAGATACAACAACCCAACCCTTTCGAGGCGTGATTGGGGCTGGTGAAGCCTTCCGGTCTGGTGATATTAAAAATGAAGTTAATGTTGAGGACATGGCGAATGAATTACAAAAAGGAATTGATGAATCCACTTTTCACCCAGCTCTGATAGATGAAAATGGAAAATCGAGGGTTATTGTTGATACTATGTATGACTCCACGGGACTGGAGTTTGAGGGTTTTAAATTTACGGCTACTCAACAGACAGCCAAAACGAAAAAAGACACGATAGCCGATGACGCTTTCGTAACAGTCGCCAGAAACGACAGTTCCAATTTTACCCAAGCCGCTGGGTCAGTAACATCCACCAACACCAAAGGCTTCATCGTCCAGAACAGAGAACATCCAATCTCTCAAAATGAGGGTGAATGTATTTTTGATTTTTCGGGCGTGAAATCTACTGGAAAATGGATGGTTGGTTTATCTAGGATCAACAAGCCAGTTGATACAAGGCCGGGGACGTTTGAGTATGTCCCTAATTATTTCGAAACTGGAGTGAAAGGCGTTCTCGGACAAGGAATTAATGTGAGGAGTATGTTTAGATACGCTGATATATGTGTTACGAGGGTTGGTGATGAATTAAAAATATTCCAGTCGGGTTCTAGAACAATTGGAACTGGAAATGGAATTTATATGAATGAGATAACATACGCCGGAGCTTGGAATGAAGAATTCCCCACCCCTTATGATGTAACAGCCAACACTTACAGCAAAGTGAAATTTACCCTTAAAAATGAAGAGATTGTTATACATTTACTAAAGCCCGATGATACAGCCGTTTTATTGTGTGATTTTACAACCTTAAGATCCGCGACTGATAGTAAGGGGGCGGCCAAAGTCCAAGCGGTAAAAAATCAATGCACTAATCCAATCAACGCCGCTAAATGGTCTCTCTATCCGATGATGGCGGTTTCTGGTTCGATTACTGGTGGAGCTCACGTTCTCAAATTAGAATCTATCGAACATTATACAGAATATCCAAAATATACAGACGCGACATATTTTAATTATGATTGGTGGGGTTGGTCTCAAACATATAACGAAACAGCCTTTTGTCGAGAATTAGAAAAACGAGATTGGAATAATTTTAGTCGAACAACCACCAACCATGGTATCGGGGCTAATGGTCTTTTAGCTCCACAACTTCTTAATGGGGACAAGGGAATGTTAAATTATGATGATATTATTATAACAGCTCGATCAGAAGAGTATGGAAACTCAACAGATGAAACCAATACACAAGACACTCTAGGTTTTATGGGACAACCAGTATCAAATCCACTCGTTCCGGGGAACACTCTAATCACTATAAATCAAAGCTCATCAGTTCCAAAATTAACTTCGAATATTTCATTATTTATTCGATTAAATAATTTTACACAAAATTCAGTCAATGCAAGACAAGGGACAATCTCAAAGATCGTGGCTCATCTCCCAAGGTTCGATAATAGTGGAAATGAAACTGGAGGTCTATATTTCGAACCTAATGAGAAAACATATCTGGCCTTAAACAATACAGATGAAATTTTAATCAATTCATTTGATGTTGATATTGTTTATGAAAATGAGACATTATGCACCGCCTTAACGGGAAAAACTATTATTTGTTTTCATGTTCGTAAAATGAGATAAATTAATAATTAAAAAGTGTCTGGGGTAAATCTTGATTTTAAAAGTATAAACAAGATTCCCTTTTCACTTTTATTTTTGATATTTACCCCAGACACTTTTTATTTCGATTAAGTTAATATTTTATTTTTATTATTTTCTATTTATAATATTTAATTGATAGAGAAAATATATTTAAACAAATAACAAATAAGTATAATTATAATATAATACAATATATAAAATGGCCGGATTTCATACAAAAACTTTTTTAAAACACGATGACTATATGACGCCCAAATACGCTTGGGAAAATATAAAACAATTTATTCCCAAAGATAAAATAATATGGGAGGCGTTTATGGGAGATGGAAAATCTGGTGAATATTTAGAAGAATTAGGTTTTAATGTAATTCATAATGATAATGATTTCTTCGAATCAAATGAAGGAGATATAATAATAAGTAATCCACCTTTTGGAAATAAAAACAAAATGATCCAAAGAATGAAAGAATTAGATAAACCTTTTATTCTAATATTACCACAACCAGCCATCAACACAAAATCAATAAGAGAGCTCTTTAAAGATGATTTACAAATCATAATACCAAGGAAAAGAATTCAGTTTATTAAGAATGGTAATGAATTACAAAACAAATGTAATTTCGATTGTTTTTATTATTGTTATAAAATGAATTTACCAAGGGACATAATTTGGCTCGAATAAAATTAAGTTTATATTTAAACATAATTATTATATATATATTATATATAGATAAAAACATAATGGATCTAACATCCGAACAAATCGACAAAATCTTAACTAATTACAAAAACAAGCGGCTTCGAGAGAATCAATATTATCATGAAGTTAGTAAGAATAATGATGATTTTAAAAATAAAAATAGAGAACGAGCCCGAAATCATTATAATAACGGATACAAAGAATTAAGGAAAGTTAAATATGATGAGAATAAAGAAACATATAAATTAAAATCATTATTTAGATATTATAAAAAACAAGACAAGATTGAGACGTTTAAGGAAAAACATGGTGAGAAATATGAAAAATTGGTGGAGATAGGTTTTATCAAAAATTAAGTTTGTTTTCTAATTTTATTTTTTTATATATTTTATATTAATAATATGTCCGAGTATGTTGATACAAAATTAATAAATTGCAATAGGCTCGCCTCTGTCGAAAGTAAAGCGGGTAACGACACTAACCCAGCTGTTTTCACTAATCCACTCCATCAAACTGTTAGATTGGATGTAGGGGATAAAGTTAGTATAGAACGGGCGTTTATAAGTGAAGTTGGAGCGGGTAATCCATCGACAATCGAATTTAAAGGAAGAACTACTGGTAAAAATACAATTGGAACTTATACAAAAGTCGAACAAAAAGATTTTTATTATAAAAAATCAACCACTTATGATCCAAAATATCGATTAGGATATTTCAGAACAACAACAACAACAGAAGTTTCCGATGATTCTGTTGAGTTAAGAGATAATTTAGCTCCATTAATTATTGGATATTATATAACATCAAATGAATATCCGAATTATATACAACAACCCAGAAAGTTTCCACACGTAAATAGTGCAAGGGGATCAACGCCGAGAATGGCCGCTAATAATCACTACACTCAAGCTGATAGCGAATCAGACGGAATGACGAAGTTTGATGTAAGCCCCGATTGTTTCTGTCGAGCTGATTGGATAACAAGGGTTGGAAAAGATGGTAATGTTATTAAACAAAAAATAGATTGTAAAAGATACACACTATTTGTAAAAGATCGAATATCTTATTCGATAGGAGATTCAGAAGGTAACGATGTGAAACAATTTCCAACAAGACTTAATGGAATTATTAGCGAGGCTACATATTTTAGATTTAGGGAAAAAATTAACATAGAAATCAAACAAGGTTTTAACACGCCATCAGCCGTGGCCGATCAAATCACTCAACAATTAAAAGAAACAAAAAATGAAAATACATTTGAGATTCTTGATACTTCTGGATATACAAGACCAATAACGCGAACAATTGAGACGAGCACATATAAACCTATTAATTCCCAAAATATTTTTAATTATAATCTCGAAACCGCTATTGGATATGGAACACAAAATTTTCCAGTTACCGATGCAAATATAACCCAGCTCGCCGTTGATTATATAGCGACTTTTGGATATATAGGAGTTAAGAGACCAGAAATATTCGAGGAAGGAAGAAACATGATGAACCAACTTGTTCCAAATACACCAGTAATTCGAGACGCCGGTGGTAATATTATTTTTAATACATTAACAAACGGATTCCAAGGTTTCGAACTCACGGAACAAATAACAAAATCGGGAACAACCAACAAACCAGTTCTTCTCAGAACAAATATTCTTTATACACGAGAAAATTGTGAGAAAATATTAAAATTTCTTGATACCCAAGCTCTCTATCCAGAATTATGGGATGATTTAGAACAAAATAACAATTATCAAGACGCGAATTTAATAAATGGAATTCTTCCAAGTCCCGAGAATTCACGATTTATTCATATCAATAAATACGCTGATAATTTAAATGATTCATTTGGGGATGATGGTTTTGTAATCGCTACAGCTTTCTCTCGGGCTTCTGTCCCCCTATTTCATAAATTTAATAATGATGAAAGAGACAATTTTATCGAGGGAAAAAACTATGTTAATGTAGAAACTAACGGATTGATGCTTGGTTTCGCTGTTCCGCGAGCGATGGCTCAATATTCCGCTGACGGAACACAATTAGATGATGTTTATTTAATATCATTTGATCTAGCTGAACTTGGCGGTATTCCCCTCAATCTTTTCACGGATGATGGAAATACAAAAATATTTACTGGCCGGAAACTTGGATATGATTTTCATTCTACGGCTTACAGCACAGCTATCATCACCCCTTATTCTGGATATGATAATGTTGATATAGGAACAAAAGCCGCCCAAGGAGATGGAACAGCGGCGGGTGATACAATCCACTCTTACACCGACACTATCCAACATATTTTCCCATTAGGTGGGACGGCGACGACTGTTGATTTAACACCATATCAAACTCAAACATATATCGGAGCTAATAATCCACTCGTTTCTCATAATGGCGTCTCCAATAGATTTGAGTTTTCTAAACTTCATACATCAAATAACCTTGGTAACAAATTTAAGGCTGGGAGAAAGGTGGATTCTCTTACGAGTGAAAGCATGACCCCAGCGGCTAATCAAGAATTAAGAACGTTAGTTCCACCAGACGCCAATTTAGAAGCCGGAAACACCGTTTATAAAATTAATCCGAGACCATCTCAATTTGGCTTCAGCCCAAATTTTAAACCATATACACGAGATGATTTCGAATTTACACAGCAATGTTACCCTTTGACGGCGACAAAATATATAACAGACAACGCCACAGATGGAACAAATACTCAAGCCTTTAACGCTTGGAATGATAACATCGCTCCATTCACCGTGTTCGATTCTCATGGCGGAATTTATATTGATAATTGGGGATATGATGAGAAAGATTGGGAAGATAACTTATGGGATATTCTCGGTTTTGATTATAATGCAGTCGTAGCTCCACCCTCAAAATTAAATGTTTTAACAAGACGGGTCGATAATGAAAACAGCGACAAATTGTATCGTCCAACAACCAACGCCGAGGTGGTTACTACAGATACTAAATCTTATATTACAAATTATCAAGAGGCCGGCCAATTCTCGACAACTTTACCTTATCCAGTCGGCCTTGTTAATTACAAGGCCATTACGGATGGTGGAAAAAATAATTGGGTCTATGAAGGCTCAGCGAGTGCCGCCTCAACAGAATTCACCGCCGTCAAGGCTCAACCAAGAACAATTTTTAATCAAGTTAATCAAATAACAACCTCAACAAGTATCACCGCCACAGATCTCAAAAAATCTGTATTAAGGCCTTATTATACAATACGTTCGAATATTTTAGAGGGATCATCAGCTATCGGTGGAAATCCAACTGGGGCGGATTTACCTATCATCTCTATCGTTGATAAATATTCAGCGGCTAATGATTATTTTATGGGAAATCCGAGTGATATACAATTCACGGTGACTAAACCAACCATGATAGCGGATATAACAACATCAATCCACGACAGCGATGGTGTATATGCGAACGTCGATAAAACATCAGCCGTCATTTATAAAATACAAAAAATAAAGAAAACACCGGTTGGATTGATCCAACAAATAATCGAAGATACAGAAAAAGAAGGAAAAAAAAATAAAAAATAAAAAAATTAAATTAAATAAATAATATAATATATATAAATATAAATGGAATCAACGAGGATGAAACTAACTGAAGATAACATTAAATTTTTATCTACTGAGAAAATTACCAAACGATGGACGCTCGAAGAAGACTCAACATGGTGGTATGATTTGTTTAATCGTTCTTTAAAAGAAAAATTAGATTTTGATGAACTGGTGGAAAAATTAAATGAAGATATCAAAGAAGGTTTAAGTCTGGATGAAATTTGTGATAAATATGAAGTTTAAGTTTATTTTCTTAAAATTATTTTCTAATATAATGTAAAATGGATAAAACAAGTTTCGAGGAAATTGTAAGTGTTCTTGCGATGCATGGACGGCCAGATTTAATTATGGAATTTAAGGAACACGTAAAAATCGATGAAGACTATATACCACCAAGGGGGGTGAGACGTGAGCCGTTAAGTGATGATGAAGGCTCGGCGGCTAGTGAGAAAAGCTATGATATCGAAGAAGACGAGGACGGCTTCTTATCTTTAAAATAATTTAATATATAATTTAAATTTTAATATTAATCATATTAAATAAATATGGTTAAGATGAAGATAGAAAAAGGGACGGCGAAAAATAAGAAACTCAAGGCGATTTTTTTTGATGATGAAGGTAAGAAGATAAAAACGACACAATTTGGTGATAACCGATATTCAGATTATACCCTATCGAAAGACAAAGAACAAAGACAAAAATACTTGGCGAGACACAAAAAAGATTTAGCCAAGGGGAATTATATGTCGGCGGGTCATTTGAGTTATTATATACTATGGGGGGCATCGACTAATCGTAATATTAATATAAATAAATATAAAAAAAAATTTAATTTAACGTAACTTAATAACATCCAGCGAATGGGTTATATTCGGGCTCGGGGGGAGCTACCGCTCTCATGATTTTTTGTTTTAATATTTGTTGTTCTTTTTGTTTCTCTTGTAATTTTCTTTTTTCTTCTTTTCTTTCTTTTCTTATTTTTTCATAATTCATAATAGCTTCTAATTGAGCCTCTTGCAAATCTTTTTTTGTAAAGAAACCATTATTCGGATCATTATTTCTTTTTATATCTCTTACAATACCTTCATCGATTACACCATCGGGGACTGGATCATCATTTTCTACTTCTTGTTTTAATTTTTTAACCCTTTTAATTTTTTGTTTTTTTAATAATTCTTTTTCTTCTTTTTCTAATTGTTTGTTTTCTTTTCTTTCTTTGGCGTTATTTTTTCTAGCTAACATAGCCTTTTCTCTCGCCAATTTTAATTTTTCTTTATGTTCTTCGGTCATGGGTGGCCTCTTCTTTCTAGGTTTTCCCTTCTTTGTTAATTTAATTTCTTGATCCGGTAAGCCGCTGAATATTTCATTTATATTCATATCATCTCGCTTTGATTTAGCTTTGGGGACAACTTCATCGATTACATCTTCTTTCGCTTCTTCTATTTCTTCTTGGGTTTTATCTTTTTCTTCATCAAATTCTTCGATCACTTCTACATCTTTTTCTTCTTCATCGTCGCTGGGTATGAAATCCATTTTGACTTCTGGTAAAAAATCCATTCTTTATTAATATAAAATATAAAAAATATTTCTACAAATAATAAAAAATTATTATTATTTCTTATAAATTATATTCTTTTTTTAATTCGATTATTAAATCAATAAAGTGGTAAATAATCAAAAAGTGTCTGGGGTAAATGTTGTTTTTAAAAGTGAAAACACAATCGCCTTTACACTTTATTTTTTAAGATTTACCCCAGACACTTTTTGATTATTTACCACTTTTAAGAATATATAATATATTAAATTAAAGTAAATTATCAAGTTCTGGCTCGGGTTCTGGTTCTTTTTGTTTTGTTTTTTCTATTTCTTTCGATGATCTATCTATTTTTTTTTTAGGGATTTTTGATTTATCTTTATCTTTATCTTTCTCTTTATCTTCTTCTTCTTCACTATCTTTTACATCTGGGGGAGGTTTTCTTTCACACATGCAAAGATTAAAATTATCACTACATCCAATTCTAAATTTACAATAACATCTTGATTTAAATATTACGACAAGAATACCAGATACAGCCCCAAGAATCAAGCCGGTAGCTCCAGCGAGCTCATTAATGTTAAACTCTTCCATTCGTAAGCCCATCAATAATATTATATATATTTATTTTTTATTTTTATTTACGAATTAAAAATATTCTTTTAAAATATAGATGCCCGAAAACCCCAAACCTATCCAAGAATTACAAAATCAAATCGATTTTATAAGAAAGGATATAAACAAAATTAAAACCGAGGTAATTTGTATCAAATCAGATTTATCAATTATAAAAGAATATATTATAAAAAAGAAAGAAAAGGAAGAAAATTCTTGGTGGTAAATCTTAAGTTTATTTTAAAATTAAAATATTATATATATTATATTAAATAAATATAATATGGAAAGACCACCACCAAAAGTTTTTAAAGTGAAAGACCCAGACCCAGACGACAAGTTCGCTGATATACACCCTCATCTTCCACAGCCTCCATCATTACTTTTAATTGTTGGATCAGTAAAACAAGGAAAATCAAATCTACTTGTAAATTTATTATGTAACCCCGATATGTATAAAGATAAATTCGATATTGTAAAAATTATATCGAATACACTTAACGCCGACCCCAAGGGAAAATTATTAAATAAATTTTTCGATTGTGAGGATCATTACAATGATGAAATGATAACAGATTTAATTGAGAGCCAAAAGAAATTAGAAGATTTCGAGAGACCATCTGTCGCCATGGTTCTTGATGATATTTTAACAAAAGATTTTAAAAAATCAAACGCCGTATCATTTTTAGCCACGAGATTCAGACATTACGGGATAGGACTATTAGCCTTTACAACTCAATCATTTCGAGCTGTTAGTGGTTTAATTCGTAACAACGCCACAGATGTTGTTATTATGAAACAACAAAACGCGAAAGAATTAGAAAAATTAAATGAAGAATATGGTGATTTATTCCCAAACATATTTATGGAATTATATAACAAAGCTATTAACGACCAACCATATTCATTTCTTTATTTAGATATGCAGACAAATCCAGCCACCGCTTACATGCGTTTCGAAACAAAAATTGGAGAAGGTGAAAAAAAATTATTTTAATTATTTTTATATTTAATTAAATTATATATTATAATTATAAATGGATTTATACGGAACGGGAGCTTCTATAAGTCAAGCCAATTCTCAAACAGCTTTGGCGAGACAATTAAACAGAGATACAAATAATTTTAACAATTCGATTGCGGAACAATTAGACACCGCCAATTTACAAGTTGATGAAGATAATTCTTCTAAATTACAAAAGAATATTTTATCGATGGGGACGGCTGGTGGAAAAGTTGTCTCAAAATTACAACTAGGAAAGAACGCTAAAAAAGCTCTTGGAGCTGGTAAAGAAATCACGACATCTCTTAGCGAAAGAATGGCGAGGGAAGCTGGTGAAGAGCGAGCCCCCGTAGCCGATATTGTCGATAGACCATCATTGCAAACGGCCGCCGAAGGTTTAGAAGCGGGGGAAGATGAAATCGATGTAGCGAGATATGGTGTAGGGGCTGAATCACTTTTAACTGGTGGGGAAGTGGAAGCCGGTTTGGTAGATGTCGCCGTCCCAGCCCAAGCCACGGTTGATACAGCCCAAGCCGCGGCTGATACATCAGCGGAACTTTATACAGCCGAACAAACGGTGGATGATGTGGCGGGAGCTTCTGGTGAAGCGGCTGAAGCTGGTTTAGAAGGTGGCTCTGTCGCCGCTAGAAAGGCTTTGGAGGAAGCGGCTGAAAAGGGTGGAGCCGCCGCCCTCAAAGGAGCCGCCATGACCGCTGGAAAAGCCACGGTGGCTGGGATTGGTGGGGCGATTGATGTTTTCCAAGATATTGATAGAGCCTCAAAAGATGGATTAAACGCTGATACATTTGGATCAAATAATTACGCTCGAGCTGGTAACATAATGAATATTGTTGGTTCTGGTTTAGAAGTGGCGGGAGTTTTGACGGCTTGGACGGGGGCTGGTCTAAGTCTCGAGGCGGCGGGGGCTGGTCTCGCCCTAGGTGGAGCCGCCTTAGAAACGTATGGAGATTTAAAAGATACAGATGAAGTTAAAGAAGATACGGACAAGGATATTACAGATCAAAGAAGAGGTGAAGTAGCCTCCGCCCAACAAGAAACGGCGACCGGACGAACAGAATAAATTTTTTTTATTATTTGTTTTTATTTTTTTGTTTTTTTTTTTTATTATTTATTTTATATATTATAATTATAAAATGAGTTCTTATTGGTCGAATGATGAAAAAATTAAAGTTTCACAAACCCAAGTTTCTGTTCCCTCAACCAACGGACAGAGTTACACGGGGACTGTGGGTCAAACTGGCCGTCGGGTAGATTTCGAAATTCCCCCCACAATTAAATTTCTTGATGGAAAAAATAGTTATTTAAATTTCGATGTTAAAATAGCTATCCCAGCCACCGAAACCCCAACCCGTCTCCAGCTTGACCCGTTTATCGGCGGTCAGTCGGTAGTGAAAAATCTGAGGATCTATTCTGGCTCTCGCTCCGTTTTATTGGAGGAAATTTCTGATTACAACGCCAAGGTTCAGATGCAATATTCATATAATCAAGATGAATCTATGAGAAAAATGAGAGCTTTAAAAGAAGGCTCGCTCGTCACTAATGTTGAGAACCGCGGAACTCTTGGAACTTCCGTTTCGAATAATATTGATATAAGAACAAACCCTTATTACAAGCCAGTATCAACTGTCCCCGCCGGTCGCGACTGGGGAACTTCTGATGACTTCTTAACTTGTAAAGTTTCACTTCCAATCCATTCTGGCCTTTTCGCTGATGGTGATGGCCGTGTTTTTCCAACGTTACTCACGGACGGATTATTTATTGAGGTCGATTTAGAAGACCCCGCGAAATATTTAAAACAGCTTGATAGTGTTAATCGTAATCGTAGGATGCAACAGAACCCAGTTTTCCATGGTGTAAATTCGGGCGGAACTAAGTTGTCTATATCTAACGCCGGCGATGTAACGGCTCTTTTTCTAGCGAAATCAAACAATATGTTATCTGTCGCCAATTGTCCCTTTGTTAAGGGGGAGAGAATTGGTATCTGTTCTAAGACAGATCCCAAAAAACAATGTGCCCTCACATTAACGGCTACGGGAGCTCAAGGCTATCCCAAGATTACCGACATCGAGCTTGATGGGTCTGGTTTTATAAAACTCACCCTCGAAACATTCCAGAACAGCGACACGGGGACTGGAACAGAAGCGGACTCCAATAATTTCATATTATTCTCAGCGGCTATCGACCAAAAACGCGTCCAAGTTGGTGATTTAGTAACCGAGATTATCGCCAAGAAAACCGCCTATTCGGCGACCACATTAATTTCTAATGTTGAGCTTGTATGCCAGCAAGTAATGGTTGATGATAGATATGAAGCCGGAATGATGAAGAAGATGAGAGATGGTGGTTCAGTGGAAATCGATATTCCAAGTGTTACCAATTACAAACACTCTTTGGTAAGTAGTAACAGAAACGCGACTATCAATCTCGCTGTATCTAATACGAGGGCGAAAAGTATGATTATCATGCCGACCGACGCCACGGTTTATGATTCAGCTGATCTAATCGGTGGATTATCAACAACATATGAGGAAGAATCCACGGGGATGGATGGTCGCCTTCATTCTATTCGCTCGGGTCAAGTTGGTATCACCGATTATCTCAGCGATTATCAATTCCAGATAGACGACAAATTAGTCCCCAGCCGTCCAATTAATGTTACCAAAATTAATAAGGGGCGTTCTATTACGGCTCAGCCTCTAGTCGAATTGGAGAAGGCGTTAAATCAAGCGGGTATTGTCCCTCGGTCTTTTGTTGATTACAGCCGTAATTTTTTGATTGGTCGAGCTTACGCTCTTAATGATGGTGTGGCTAATCTTAACAATAAATCCAATCAAGTCCAGTTATTCTACAATGCAAAAACGGCTGGCGGAGCTGATACTCCACCGGAAAAAAATAAGCTCTTATTCTGTTATCTATTCCATCTTCGTCGTATATCAATCAAGGGTGATAGTGTTACGGTTACTCTGTAAATAATCAATAATGGATATTTTCTATGAATTTTTTTTAATTTTTTTTTATTTTATTTTATATTACAATAATATAAAATGAGTGTAACTAACAAATATTTAGCCATCCAGCCATCAAATGTTCCATCGACTGGGAAGGTTTCTTTCGCCCGTGGTAATCCGATTTTAACCATCAGCCTTGGTCGCCAAGACGCCATGTTAGATTTGAGTTCGATTCGTCTAAATGGTGAGCTCAACATTTGGAGAGACGCCGCCGGAACTCTTCACCCTACCGACGCCGCCGCCAGCGAACTTCGCGGATCTCATAAATTAGGTATTTACGCGGCCATCGACCAGCTAGTTTTTAGACACGCTGAAACGAAACAAGTTGTCGAACATATTAGACATTATGGACGTTTTATGTCTTCATACATGCCCGTTATGGCTGGTCTCCAAGACGTAGCCGGTCATTTAAGTGAGAGTGCATTGATATATCCCAATTACAACGCCTACCGAGACAGCGTCATACGTAATACAACGGGAAGTGATTTCTCCATTCCGCTTCCATCTGGTCTCACCCTCGGAGCTTCCAAACTACCACTTTCCAAATTACCCCTAGAAATCGAAATTCACCTCGCTCCGGATAGTCAGTTTTTTTATTCGGCTGACGGGACGACCAATAATATCTCCAACGCTTTTTATGAATTATCGAAACTTGAGTTATCTTGTGAGGTAGCCTATGATGAACCCGCCCCCGATAAAGGTGTATTCGCTTTTAATTCTATCACCTCTTATTTCTCCACGTTAGAATCTACAAATTCGATTATAAATTACAATCTGGGATTATCAAAGGTTCTCGGAGCTTTTGTAAATTTTGTCCCTTCGAATTTTGTAAATAATTTAGGTCAAGATGGGTTCCTCACTTATATGCCTACACTAGCTCCCAACGCCGCTGGAACTGGTGATGGTGGTGTAGCGAGTGTCGAAACGATTTCTTTTCTCAGAAACGGCCAGCGTTTCCCAGCTTCTTTTGAGGTTGATAGTGTAAGATCCAGCCAGAATTTAACAACGGTCGCCGATAGTCAAATCATGAAAAGCTTTTTATCATCGATTATTCCGGAATCTCAACACACTAGAACCACGGCTTCACCTCTAACGGCCAATAGAAATTTCACTGGAAATCAAAACACTACTACGGGTTATCGTCTGATGCCGGAAACTGGAGCGGTTTATGGTGTAGGGGTTCTCTACGATATGTTAGACAGCCAAGGTGTTGATTTCTCATCGAGCCAGTTTTCCATCCAGATGACGACGGGTCTGGCTGATGGAAACCCTATCTCGGCTTATCTATTTATTAAATCCAAGGTTGTTGTAGCTTGGGACGCCCAGATGGGA
>JAAHTH010001225.1_pt1 | contig 23196 bp, 34 predicted proteins | sample 6116091 | NCBI WGS metagenome assembly JAAHTH01 (sample SAMN13939990, study PRJNA603662) | sponge metagenome | isolation source: marine sponge | host: Mycale hentscheli | place: New Zealand | collected 2006 | reverse complement strand
CGTCAACACACTACTTATTCGAAACGAGGGTAAACTCAATACCCGAAATATCAATAATGACCTGTTTGGAATTTATATCTCTCGGACTGAATAGTTTAACTACCTCCCTAAAGTTATAGGATTCAAGTTCAACTACCACTGAAACCTTACCTTTTTGAAATACTGAATTGTCGAAAATTTCTGATACTTCAGCTAATTTTCTTAATTCATCCCTAAAGTTTGTTTCAGTCTCTGCCATAGTGTATACTTTTTCTCCACTACCGGAGTGTTTTTGATTTGTTCAGGCTCAACCTTTTTAATCTCTTTGATGAAGTCTATCTTAGACTTCTTCTCCTCTTGACTGTCCTTCAGCTTCTCGCTCTTGAACCATGTCATCAGATTCTCCGTCTGTTTGTCCATCTTCTTCTAATTTTTCTTCTAAATCTAAGGAAGTGTTCTCATCAATCTCAAAGTATAATCTCTTAAGTGAACTCACATCCTGTGATTCAAACATACTCTTCAACTCTTGAATCTTATCCTTAAATAACTTTTCTTTTTCTTCTCTTTCTAAATTGTAATCAAAGATACCTTTCACTGCAGTTTCCAAACCATCAACTAAAGTGGACTCGTTCTTAACAACAAACGCATATAATTTATGGTCTGGTCTTTCTGATGAGTCTTGTGGTAATACTTCAATATCTTTAACTAATCTCTTTGGAATAGACCATGTAGATTTGATGTAGATATCAAAAGACACATAGTCCTTTAATACCCTCATAGATTTTAGATACCCTTTAGTTTGTTCTGTGAATGTTGAAAAAATCATAGTAACGTAATGATGTATGTTATGATATATGTTAAAAATAATCCACTAATGATTATTTCACGTGTCGTTAAGTTAAGAGGTTTTGGAGGGTCAGAAAGTAATGAACTAACAAAGTTCACTCCCAATCTGACCATCGCCAAAGCCGAGAATACAAAAATAAATAATGTTATATTTGATACTATCTCGTTCAACATTATAGTGTTTTTTTGTGCTCAAGGACTTCACCTCTCAAATCTTGAAGTAATGCCTTCAATTCTTGTGCAGTTTTTCTTGCTCTTGTTCCTGCTGACTTGTTACCTGCGTAGAACTTAGTAGTGTCTACTGATAAAGTCTCAACCAATAATTTGATGTTTTCTAATGTTTCCATTTCAATTTCGTTTTAATAAAATTTATTACACAAAAAGTAATTTTTCTGGTCCTATTGTAAAGCCATAAGGGAAAAATTAATTTTGAAGTGACCTTTCTAACACTTTATATATGTCAGTATACATCTCAATATCTGATTTGGTAAAGGCCCTATCCATATTAAATAATTGTTTGAAGAATGGCCTAATAGAGTCCCTTACATCCTTATCTTTTTGTTCATAGTATACTTCAAAGAAAAATGTTTCAAAGTAGTCGTAGTCATCGTCTTTGAATGAGAAACGAATGTTCTCCTTTTCAAAATTTGTGATTGTTGTAATCCAACACCATTGGAAGTGTCCAACCTTTTCTTCTGTGGTCATAGATATTCTAGTCTCTCTCCTATCATCGTAATTATCACCCAAATAGGTTTGTTCGATTAACGACAATAATGAAAAGCAGAAGTCCTCAAACAACTCAGAATATTCCCTCTGTATGTTGTTTGCTCTCAACCATAGGTCGACATCTGATTTTGGCATCGGTTTTGACATCCAATTAAAAAAAAAGTCCATCCCCTCTTTCATATTAGAAAGATAAGATGGACCTTATTAAAAGAAATATTAAATTTATTGTGTTTTGTATCCGTGACCCAATAAAGATTTCATTCTATCGATGTCTTCATTGATTTTCTTTTGTGACTTATCTTCAGTCCCTTCAGCGATAGCGCTCATCACTTCGTCAGGAGACATTGCTGGTTTGTCACTTTTCTTCTTTCCTGAAAACTCTTCAACAGGTTGTACCGCTTTGTTATAAGATTGTTTCTTCAATTTAGCCAACCAATTTTTCTTACGTCTGTCGTTAACCTTTTCATTAGCGTCAGTCTTAACTGCGTTTGCATATTCTTGAGAGTTACCTGTTTTTGAATCACCTAAGATATTCATTTCAATCCACTCTTCGTCTGGTTTGATAGCATCATAGTCCAAGTTTTCCATACCACCTGAACGTGCAATTTGGTCGATATATTCTTCAACCGCATCAGAAGCGTGATACATCATCTTATCGTCTTCACCCATCTCACCGTTTCCTTTAGGGAAACCTTCAGGGTTCTCTTCATAACCTTCGTTAGAACCTGCTTTAACGTAATCTTTCATTTTCTTGTTAACTTCCTTCATTGCTTCGTCGTTAACCTTCTTTGAATCTTTTAACGTTTTCTCAGTGTCTTTAAGACCTTGAGCTTCTTTCTGTTCCATAACCAATCTTTGGATAAGTTCAATCATTTCTGATTCAGATAAACTAACAACGTTCTTTGTAGACTCTTTCTTAACCTCATCTTCTTCATCCGTTACAGGATATGTTTCTCCATCAACTTCAAATGAGTCTTCACCGTTCTCAATCGCTTTAGCTCTTGCGGCACTGAAAGCATTACCTTCTTCAACTTCTACTTCGTCAATTTCTTCCGGCATCTTACCCATGTCTTCTGAGATGGTCTCAACGGCTCCGTCAATTTTCTTTGTCAACTCCTCATTAAGGACTCTGTCGACAATGTTATTTATAGTTTCTTCAATATTCATAATATTTCTTTTTATAATAAATATACGTGATTATCTAAATCTCGCATATGGATTTATTCTCATACCACCAAGGTATAGACCCAAACTTTTCATTACCCTATTAACATGTTCAAGACCACCTAAGATTCCACTTTCAACAGGGTCACCTCTATAGGAATCTTCATCTTCTGATGGTAAGTAGCGAGAAATCATATCATAGAACTCAACAGGAATCTCTTTACCTTTATATCTCAAGTCAGACAGTTCCACCCATACCTCAGCATACTTACTGTTACCAAAGTCATAATCACTGGCAGTTCCAAAGAATCCACCAATCTTACCTTTTGGACCCACATCAAGAATCTTTACCTTACCTGATAATCCATTAGTGTCAAATTCAAACTCCTTATCTTTTAATTCTTTGATTAAGAACTTAGCTTTCTCATCAGGAACCTCATCTAACCATTCTTTTTGATGTTCCTCAGCACTCTTTGGTTTATAGTCATCAGGAAAATTTATAGTAACAAACTCACCATCTTCTTGTTCTTTGATATACCCTAATTGTTTTGCAATGATGTTTCTTATCACATATTCCTCAACATTTGCTTTCTTTGCGGTATTAGTAACCATCTCCTTGACAACTTCTCTTTCGAAGAACTCCAAAGCATTGATATCACCCTGATTACAGTAAGGGAACTTAGAACACTTCTTCTTAATCTTTACATACTTACCACCAGGACCTCCAAACTTTGGGAACCCATCTCTTACAGACCTTAACTCTTTCTCAACAGTATCAGGGTTAGATAATTTCAATGGGTCTTTCTTAGGACCTCCAAATGGTGCGTCATACACACCAGCCGATGATGATGTTGTTGCCTCTGTGGCTTCACCACCCATTTCCATACCTTCTAACTTAGTATAATATTCAGGGTCTTCATATAAGTGGTCCAATGCTATCTCAACCGCAACTCTCCATTCTGATGTATGTTCCATCTCATGTCTAACTCCCTTTGAAAACTCATCAAACATATCATCAACACTCATACCGTGCATCTCAGCAACATCCTCAATGTTCATACCATCAGCTTTACCACCTTTGATTTCATCCTCGTTAATCGGAGCCATCTTAAACCTCTTATAGTTGTCTTTAGCAATATCGTATTTTTTTTGGTCATCTTCATCATATACAATAGACTCAATATATTTTTCAAACATTGGGTCAAACAACCTCAACATATTATCGTCTTTTCTATCATATCCTGCGATGTATAACATCTTCTTCTCGTCTAATCTACTAATTCTTAAATCATTTTGGTTTTTCTTAAAGAACCAATACGGCATTCTAATAAATTTGAAACCTTCTTTACCCGGTACATCACCCAATACTTCAATCTGTGAAAATGGTAACATTGCTTTACGTAACGATATCGAATAAGGTAGGTGTCCTGACATAAAGTAAGCATCTTTATCAGGTCTTTCAATAATATTGTATACTTCCAATTGTTTTGGTGTTTCTTCACCCACTAAATAAGAACCAACATATGACTTAGTCTCTGGCTCGTATTCACCTTTGAAGAAATCAAATCTCACTTCTTCGGTATCACCTGACATTACTTCCTCTTCTTGCTCTTCAACCCTAACACCGTGAGCATACTTAACACCAGTTGCCCTACCTTTTTGTAGTTTTCTTTCAAGGTCATCAAGGATTCTTCTAATACTCTTAGACGGTGATGGTCCACCTGCTGCTCTCATTAACTTTCTAATCAATTCTTGCTTTTCAAAATCTCTAAGTTCTGATTCATTAACAGGACCACCTTCAGGTTTTGTAGTTAGATTACCTTCAGTACCAGGTTGGAACATGGTATTCTTCTTTGGTTCAACAAATAATTGACCCTCATAAGAACCCGCACCACCAGCACTTGTGGCTTCAGTGGTCTCTCCACCTTCACCTTCTTCGTCCTGAACAATCTTCATGAGGATTTGATTCAACACATCAACAGTCAATCCTTCAGTTTCACCTTTTGGGTTTTCATCAGACTTTAAGAATGGTGAATAACCTGTTTCCTCTTCCACATCTTCTTCAGCCATGTTCTTCATTTTATTCATCGACATTACATTATCGGTAACCGCATAATTACTACCACCAATCGTTGATAGATTCTTTGCGAAAGCCGATTGTAGACTACTTTGAATCATGTTCTTAAGTTGCTCCTCGTTAAGTTTCATATTATTCATCTTTACTAATCATTCGTTGAAGCATCTCAATATCTCTTTTCAGTTCTTCATCTCTTTCAATTGAATCACCTCTTGTTTCAACGTCTACATCTTTTTTATTTAGGCGAGAATAATCAGTACCTGTGCCGTACGCTTTATTATGTGAACCACCACTAGTTAATCCCTTCTCCAAACGAATAAGTCTCTTGTGCATCTCTTTCAAAGACTTCTCAACATCGTTAAAACTTTCAATATTACCTAAAATAATTACATCTGACAGGTATTCAGGTAAGTCGTAATCAACCACATCACTCGTATCTCCATACAAACCTTGTTCTTTAATAACATTCTTGATGATATTTTTTAATTGCGATTCACTGATTATATATTTTTTACCTTCCATTACTTCACTGATTTAAGTGTTGGCTCCCAGAAACTTCTACGAGTCCACATAATCTTATAGAATTCTCTCATTATCTTAACAACGATATCATTAACATCACCCTGAAGTTTACCTCTTTGGATTTCCTTCTGAATAGTTTGAATCATTTTGTCCTCAAACTGCTTTAATGTGTTAGAATCTAAGAAACTCTTAATTTCTTTTCTAATCATCACTTCAATCTCTTTCTTATCTGAATTTGATAATGCCATTACTTACCTATTTTCCAATACATTCTTCCTGACACTACTGGCTGTAAATCTTGGTTTACACCCATACCCACTCCGAACATATTTCTTTGTTTATTCTTATACATAAATTCACCACCCAAATAGTTGAGTTGTGATTTATCACCACTTAGACCCATACCCCAATAGAACTCTCTCTTTTTAAGGTATATCTCTTTTGTGATTGTTGTCGTTGGAATAGAAATGTCAGAAACAAAACTTCTACTCATAATACTATTCTGTGTGATAGTATCATTCAAAACTAAAAATCCTAACGTATCTAAAGTTAAGGTGTCAGTGTAATAATACTTAGCGTAATAGTCTCTTAAGATAGACATCGTATCAATGTCTGAGGGTACTTCAACACGTTCAGTAACCACTCTTGTTCTCCACTTCGGAACATACTCTGTTTGTGTTACACTTACAGTGTCCCACTTTGTTTCAATGGTTACAATTACTTCAGGTTCAACATCAGGTTTCTTACTACACTGACTTTGGAATAGTACCAACACAACCAGTATAAGGATTAATAAATTCTGTATTGAACTGATATACTTTTTCATTACTCTTCAGTGTCTACGTTTCTAGTTTTCTTTCTCGAAGCCAAAATCTTAGCCCACTTAGATTTAAACTGTTGATAGTATGATGTTAACTTGTTGATTAACTCAACCAACGAATCGTCCAACTTAATCATATCTCCGTTGATGTATACTCCGTTGTTCTCACCAATAGAATAGAAGAATTCCAAATCGAAGTCGATAACCTTACCACTCCACTCCACATTGTTTGGATAGATATGTAACGTTCCAAAGTCTGATAAGTCAGAAACCTGGTCAACAAAATCATCCATAGTTTCTTGGAACGCAATCTTCTCCTCAGTAGATAATTCCAAATCTTGTTTGTCCTTACCGTGAAGTGTTACAATACCACCTGAAACTCTATAGGATTCACTTTTATCTTCATCAGGTGTTGTTTCAATATCAATCTCTTCTTCACTATCTACATCGATATCCACCGGCTCGTCTGATAAATCAGTTACCACACTTTCTTGCTCATTGATAAGACCCATTTGTTTCAACGTGTCTCTAGATTCATTTAAATTGTCTTTACCCAACATCTTTCTAGATGCTTCTAATAAAGACTTCATTTCATCATACTGGTTCATTTTGTTCTAATACTTTTAAAAACTCTTCATAGTCAAAAGCGGGACTTAAATCAGTTGAATTGGAAGTGAAATTACTTTTGGTCACCACACCTTCATACTGTTCAATGCCGTCGATTTTGACATTATGACCTATACAGGTCTTTGGTATATCGAATCTATTACATAAATCTAAACAAAGATTCTGAACAGATTCCATCTGAGCGTCAGTATATGGGTCCCAAAAAATGTGTCCCCTCCACTTTCTCTCATATACACTTTCCTTATAAATATTACCAATCCAGTTAATGTAAGTTGCATTAAGGGGGTTTTTCTTTAACCACCCCAAGTTCTCCAAACTTATGACAATAGTTTGTTTGTGTTTTTTGTTGTCATTAAAGTAATCGGAATAGAGTTCGGGGTCCAAGAGTTGAAAGACCCTACCATCTTTTCTTATAAGATAGTGAGGGACTTTCGTATACTCTCCATTGTATCTATGTTTTAACGCATTGATGTATTCACTACCGTCTCTTGATGTATGTGTTAATAGTATCTGTTTCTTGTTTTTCCACTTACCGACACTATTGAATCCTGTCAATTCTTGTATTTCTGTTCGCATTACGAGGTTGGTATCTCAAAGTCTTTATCTGAGGTTCAGTTGGTATCTCTTGAGGTTCTTCGACCTCCTCCTCATTGTCTTCTTCTATATTAACCTCTTTTTTAGATTTTTCAATCTTTTCTAAATGTTCTTTCAATCTTTCGATATCGTTTTCTGTCGGATTGATTGGTGTTGGTTCCTTTTCATTATCCACCACAAATATCTCTCCTGCTAAGATTTCATCCAATACTTCTTCAGGTAAATCGTCATCCCAATTCTGTTTCTTAGACTCTTGTAAATCTAATAAGTCTGAGAACTCATCATCCATATTGATAGGTTCTTTGACCTTTGGTTGTGGTTCGTCATCCTTTTTACGTAGACGGTTGAAAGCAAAGTTTGCCGCAATTACCAATGAAATTGCCAATGGGTCAAACACAAAGATGATAACCAACATAAGAATGTTTACCACCTTACTCATTGGTGTGTTGGTAAGTTCACTGATGTATTTCAATGGACCCAACTCAGCAGCAACCTCAGAGTTAGACTCCACATTTAGACGTTTGATTTCCAATGACGATATAGAATCGGTAACAACCTCAAGTTTCTGAGATATCTTATTTCTACTTTCAACCGCTTGGTCCAACTCTTTTTGTAATGCTCGTCTCGTTGATGATGACGTGGTCGTGATAATCTGACCTGTTTCTTTATCTTTATATTGTATAACGTTGTTCGCTAAACCTGCTCTTAGGTCTGAAATACTTTCGTCCAACGCCTCTTTCTCAGATAGGTAGTATGTTCTGTTCTCCTCGAAACGTCCTTTCTTTAGGTCAATCAACTCAATCTCCTTATCAACAATACCAGCCGATGCCGCAGTCTCCTGATACGCTGCAGATAAGAACCCATAGATACCCGCAGAGGTGATTAACACCAATACAAAAGCGGATACAGTGAGATAGGTTCTTAAAATTTTGTTAAGTTCACCCCAATACTGATAAAGTAGGGATGCAATGACCAATTTAGCAATCTCCAATGAAGATGCCATAATTAAAACCTGAAACGAGGCTCCCGCGAATAACTTAGAGAGCCCCGTTACAGAGTAGAATGCCGCTGACAAACTCACAGATAGAGCTGACAACGCTATAATAAAGGGAAAAATCCTTTTTTGAATCTCTTTCATAATAAACTATTTAGGCTATACCACCTTATTATAAATAGTTTATTACATGTAATCAAACAAATCTGAGGATTCATTACGTAGTTTACGGAGTGCTTTCTCCTTGATTTGACGGACACGTTCCTTCGTTAGACTGAAATCAGTACCAATATCTTCCAATGTTCGTGGGACACCAGTCATACCGAAATAGTCCATAATGATTGACTTCTCACGTTCATCCAACACATCCATAATCTCAATCATCTTCTTCTTCAATAGGTCTGCAGTGTTAAAACCTTCATCAGGTTGAACAGCGTTGGTGTTCTCAATCAAATCAACCAACGTATCACCTTCCTCATTGATGTTCATATCCAAATCAATAACCTTTGGTAGTTTGGTGAACTTTTCATCCAACTCTTTATTGGTCTTTTGAGCCTCCTTTTTCGCACGATGCATCTCCTGAACAACATTAACCGGTAGACGGATGGTGCGTGAGTTCTCGTTCAAACTTTGGATGATAGATTGTTTAATCCACCACACCGCATAACTGATGAAACGTAACTTCTTGGTCCAATCAAAGTTTTTGATGGCTTTCATAAGACCCAAGTTCCCCTCAGCAATCAAGTCACCCAACGGTAGACCCTGATTCTGATACTGCTTCGCCACCGTAATAACGAAACGTAGGTTTCCTTGCAACAACTCCTGATGTATGGCGTCTCTCTGAATATCAGAGATATTACCAGAACATATCATCTCTGATAGTTCCTTCTCACGTTCAGGGGTCATCACTTTAATCTTTCTAATGTCAGAGAGATACATTTGAATCTCCTCTTGGTTCAATGGTGAACTCATAAATTTTTCGTTTTCTATATTATTATTTGTATTCATTTGCATAACGGTCAAGTAGTTTACGCTCGTCCAAAGTTAAGGAATCTGGTCCATTTTCCACCAACTTATCCAAAATATCATCCATTGATGGTAAAGAATTGTCCATTAACATAGGGTCAACTTCCTCATCTTCCTCCATATCAAAGGTGAAATCCAATTCTTTGGTAAAATATTCAATAATGCGGTCCAACTCTTCATCATCCTGTTTGACTTCCATCTCAGGGATGTTCATCATGATTTTTACATTCTCATTGTCGGATTCCAAATCAAAAAGGTTGTTCGCCAAGTCTTTCGGTAGTTTCGCGGATGTCTTCTCTGACATCGGCATTAGGAAATATTCATACTTATCCTCTTTCAAAGATTCATAGATGAATTTCTTGAACTCATCAAAGGGGATGTCTGTATTAATCTTTATAATCATATGGTATGACCCATAAATGTATTTAATAGTTTCATCGGTACTGGCAAGGATAACCGACTTACCGACCTGATTAACCTTATATTCCGTCGTGAAGTCTCCAAACACGAATAATAAGTATGTTTCGTTACTGTTTTCTATTGACATATCGTTTATTTTTTCCAAAGGTAAGTATATTTATCTAATAAACCAAAGAGTATGAAAAAGATTTCTTTAACAGAATCTCAGTTAACTGAATTGATTGAAAAGGTAGTAAAACAAAAATTGGGCCAAATCAATGAAGATTCTGCAGATATAAATCAGGATGGTATTATCTCTCCTGAAGAGCTTTACCAACACTTTGACCTTGATGGTGACGGTGTGGTGACAATGGCTGATTACGCTAGCCATGTTGATTTCCATTGTGAGAATCCTGAATTACTTCAATCCTCAAGAGAATCTGACGAATACGTTATGAAGATGGACCAAGACCGTGAACCATTCATGGCATTCTTCAATGTTGAAGATATGGAACCAATGATGGAACAAGAGGAAGAAGATATGGACGAACAACCAGGAAAATATCCTGTTGAAGACCCAATGTTTGACCTTGATGATTCTGACGTTGCTGACATCATGTCGGCTGATGGACCAATGAGAAGATTCAGAGGTTCCATCTATATTGATGAGATGATTCCTGAGACTGACGATGTTGAATATGACAGAAAGTTAGCAATGAAGGTTTTAGAGAACTACGCTAAGAAACTTCCAACAGGTGAATCATACGTTGGTGGTGTAGGTTTCAAACAAAAGAGTTTGATTGAACCTTACGACAACATGGACTTTTAACCAAACCCCTATATAAATAAGAAACCCACCATTACGGTGGGTTTTTTTATTATCCTAAGTGAGATAGAAACTCATTCATCTCCTGTTTATCGTATTTCTCGTATTGTTCATCACGACGAAGGACCGACATATAATCAAATATGTACTTCTTTACCTCGTTGAGGTGTTGGTTAACATCCATTCCTCGGTCCACCATCTCTTGTGCATCTGATAGGTTGGACGCCACTCTCATCAAGACATCAGTGGTCTTAATCATTTCGGCTGGAAGGAACTCACGGTGTTTTTCACAAAATTCTACTTTAGTCATATCTGTTGTTGTTTGATTACCTTACAAATATACTACACTCTTTTGGAATATCCTACTACTTGATAAAAATCTTTTTTGTCGTCACAGTAATCTTTTACCAACTCCAACAACGTTCTGAACATAAATGCACCTGTGGTCTGCTTCTCACAACGAGTAAATAGTTCAATGAAAGCCGTTAACGTATCCATAGGGTAGTAACCGTGACCGTTCAACTCATTGTAAACTCGGTCCAACTGGTCGTTAACCTCCAACTCATAACCGTTTCTCTCCTCCACAGTTTGGAAGGGGTCCATCTCATCATACTTCTCCAACATATTGTAAACGAAACCTCGTACCAATCCTTTGTTGTATTCAGCTTTAACCAATAGGTCTACAATCCAGTGAGTGTGCGATGGTGTTCTGAGTCTTTTACCTGGTTCTCTGTATTTTACAATGAAGTCTAAGTCAGGGTTTTCACCACGAAATCCTTGATATATACCGATGGCGGTCCCATCTTCCATTGTGTAATAGTTTAGTGGTGGATAGTAGTTATCTGTTCCACGTTGTTTGTAAGTAAGTTCTTCTGTTGTCATTTTATATGTTAAGTTCAGTTTGAATAGATTCTAATCGTTCCGTTATAATGTCATAATATTCCTTTACCATTTCACTTCCAACATATTGACGGTTTTTATTGATAGCTGCCCTTGCAGTTGTCCCACTTCCCATCATTGGGTCATAGACTACATCACCTTCATTAGTCCAACTTTCTATATGGTCTTCAACTAATTTAGTTGGGAATATTGCGGGATGTTTGTAAGCTATTTCATCCTCCTGACCATTTTTAGACGTCTTATATGTCCATATATTATATCTCTGACCATATTCGGAAATAACTTTTTTACTGTTTTCTTTCATTGTTCCGTCTTTTTGACGAACCGTATTTTTACCCCAAGAACCCACTTGTCCTCCGTAAACATTCTTTCTGTCTTTAATAGAATTGAAGGTTTTAGGTTTACCTTTTGAAAATACAAACATATACTCAAATATTTGATGATACCTATTAGATGATGGGTTAGAAAAGTTATTCTTTTGATAAATCATCGTATCGTGAATATTGAAACCTATTTCCTTAAAGTATAATGCCTGCCTGAAGGATGTTCCTGTTTCTGAACCATTGTGTGTTGCGTCACCAACTACCCAAACTACAATACCACCATCTTTGGTTACACGGTATAATTCCTTAGCAATATCCTCAAAAGGGAAAGAATAACCATTGTAATCTGTATGATTACCCTTAATGTGGTTTTTATATGTCCTTAAGTCATCATAAGGTGGTGAAGTTACAGTCAAATCAACATAATTATCAGGCATGTTTGACATTGTAACCAAACAATCTTCATTATAAATTTTATTATTTTCTATCATAAGTTTAAATTAACCTAAAAATATATTTTGTACAGTTTAACCCTCTAAAATAATCTTATCATGAATCTCATATAAATCTTTGTAACTACCTTGTTGAATGTTACCCAATGCGGTATACTCAAAACCATTCAAATCGGTAACTCTATATTTTTCACTCAGTTTACCTGGTCCATCATGTTCAAAATGAAATAAAATATGATACCCGTCAACGATGGATTTACGTTTTTTTGTTTTTTCTTTTGGTGTTGAGGTGTAAAAAACACGAAAGGTGTTAATATCATCTATCTTTTTACTTATCTTTAATTCAGGATAAATCATAATTTCACCATATTGTAACCTCAAATCAGGATATCCACTTCCTAATTTTTCAACAATTATATCTTCCTTATACTTTTCTTGAAGAGCCCTTAACATCACTTCTTCTAAATGATTACCATACTCATTTATTCTACCTTCATATGGTAATTTATCATTCATTTGTATAGTAAGATAGACAATATCAAGTAAAAAATCATGTAAATCAGGTGTGACTTCGAGTATATCACAATTATAATATGCACTCACAAAGTCATTGAGGGTAATTCTTCTCTCTTTTTGTTCCCTGAGATATGTAACTGAGTCTATCATAATACAAATATACTATAAAAAACGGGAACCTACAAGTCCCCGTCATAAAAAATTACCTCTACACCACTTTCTTGGAACATCTGAACACTTCGTTTGGCGTGTTCGTCCCAGTGTTCTCGGTTTCGTGTGGTATCCACAGTCTTACAGTAGATACGTCTTACCCCTGAACTAATAATCCCCCGAGCACAATCACTACAAGGAATACCACAGGTTAAATACATTGTCGTATCTCTTAGACTCACCCCGATACGTGCAGCGTTGTATAAGGCGTTACGTTCAGCGTGTTCGAACCAATAGTATTTCTCCGGTCTCACTTGACGTTCTTCAACATCATCGTTGATACCACGAGGAAAGGAGTTATACCCTGTGGTAATAATCTCATGGTCCTTACCAACGATAACCGCACCAATCTTTGTTCTACGGTCTTTTGATTTCTCTTTTACCTGTTCGGCAATGTTAAGGAAGTATTCGTCCCAATTCATCGTATTTCTTTTTTATTTCTTTTATATAATCCTCGACCGTGTTTTGTGGTATCCATTTTAATAATGTTTCGGTATCACTTTCCACCACATCGGCAGTTTGTCTTTCCCCTCTTCTTTCCTCAACCATTTCCCATTCACCAAATAAATCGGCAATCTCAATAATTGTTTTTGGTTCTCCTTTTCTGAGGAACCACTCATGGTTTAAATTTTGTTGTGAAGCCAAAATAGTCCCTTCAACAATATCATCAATGTGTGTAAAATCTCGTTGTTGAGTTCCAGGTGATACCACTGTTAACTTTTCTCCGTTACGATATTGTCTTTCAAATATCCCGATAACAGTTGCATAATCACCTGATTCTATCTGACCAGGTCCATATACATTGTAGAAATACACAATCTCATAATTAAGACCAAACCAATCACGATAGTTTTTAATCAGTTCGACCATTTTGGCTTTAACCCATGCGTATGGTGAAAGGTTTTCATCTTTTCCATCATTTCCAAACTTTGATGATGACGCTGAGTATATTAACTTACATTCCCATTTTTTACATTGTTCAATAAGTAATGATGTCGACGTTAAGTTAGTCTCCATCAAATACTCAATATCATCAAAGGATTTCACAATACGTGAATACTCACCAAAGTGAAAAACAATATCAGGACGGTAATTAATATTTTGTTTTAAGAAATCATAGACCGATTTATTGATATACGAAACACCGTTAACATGGTTTGATATTTTACCAGTGAAGTAGTTATCTACTGATAATATATCAGCCTTTGGGTATATCTCTATAAGTCTTTTAATTAAATTGGAACCAACAAATCCAGCACCACCGGTAACCAATATATTCATATCATTCTTTATTTTCGTACCAAGATGGATTTGGTAAACCTGAATAGTGGTCCCAAGTATCCTCAGGTAACCAATTTACTGTTTCACCTGAGATACGTTGTTCGTCTTCTCTATTTTCACTATTCCGTCTGACCATTGTGACAACATTGGGTTATGGGTGATTATTAATATTTTTTCAAAGTAATCCTTAATCTTATGGAAGAACTCGGCAACCATTTCTAAGTTATCGTTGGATACCTTTCCGAATACCTCATCGAAGACCACCACATTCGGTTTTGGTAACGAACATACTTTTGATAGTACCGCTCTTAGTGCCAATGATGCCATTGTTCTTTCAAACCCTGAACCTGAAGACATCAACTTCTCAATACCAGTGTTATTGTCAATCATCCAAAACTCCACCTCGTCTTTCTCTGAGATACGAACTTCCAACTTAAACTCCGCAGAGTCAATAAGTAATCGTTGTAGTTCTGAGTTGATGACGGGCATCATACTTCTCATAATCATCTTTGAGATACCCTTCTTCCCGAAGAGTTCCAAATAGATTTTGTAGATTTTAAGTTTCGCCTCTTCCTCTTTGATTTTCTCAATGAGGTCTTTGAAGTCTGAAATCTTCTCTTCGTATTTTTTGATGTTGGCTTTGGATGTGGTAATCTCGTAGTTCACCCCTTCTTTTTCTCTTTGAAGGTCGTCCAATCTCATGTCAGCACGAAGGATGGTCTCATCAATCTTTTTGTTCTCCTCAAACTTCTCTTTGTCTTTATTGAAACGGTCCAACTTATCTTGAGCTTGGTCTTTCTTCAACTTCAACGACTCCAACTGAATCTCAAACTTCTCTTTGATGAGTTTGTTTCTTTCGTATAGGTCAAAGGATTTCTTTAGGTCCACAAACGATTGTTCTTCCTTTGTAAACTTCTCCACCTCTTTGATACTAAGTTCTACCTTCTCACTAAGTTCTTTTGACTCTTCTTTCTTTTTGTCGGCATAGTCTGACTTAGCCAGTTCTATACCACAATACTGACAGGAGAAACCTCCTTCAAAATCCTTCAATTCATCGGTGATGTCCGAGATTTTGGATTCCATCGTTCCCAACTTAACTTTCTCTTCTGAAAGGAGTTCCTTCACATTATCGTGTTGGTCCTCATGGTAATATTCAGAAGGTTCAACAACAACCACTTGTTTCAAATCCAACTCCGTCAACGTAATCTTTGATTCATAAGATACAATATCTTGCGTTAACGTCTCTGGTTTTACTTTCAATAACTCTTCATCCAAACCTGTGTGTTTCTGTTTCAAAAGTCCGTCTCGGTACTCTTGTCCCTTCTCAATTCGTTGGTTCACATCTTTGAGTTTTTCCTTCTGTTCCTTAATGTTGTCTTCTTGACCTTTGATAAGTTCATTGTGCTCTTCAATGTAACCCTTCAAAGACTCAACATCATAAAGGTTTGAGGTCATACTCTTTTGAAACTTTGAGGACATTTCCTTTGCAGTATCTTCCTTAAGTTTCAATGCGTCCAACCCTAAGAACCTTGAAAGGACCTGTCCTCTCGCTGTTGGTTTGGCATCAATCAACTCTTCCAAGTTGGTTGCCGTTGTTAAGATGGTCATCAAAAAGTCATCCATCGTTCCGATGGACTTCTTAATGAAATCCTCCGTTTCTCTTCTCTGTTCACCAGTAAAGTTCAATAGGCTTCCGTCGGCAAGTTTTTTGAAGAACTCCAAAGAAGTGCTAACGGTGTAGTCCACTTTGTTTCTCTTCAACTTACGTGTTACCTCTCTGACGATGATATATTCCTCACCGTCAATAAGAACCTCACCCTTTACTGTGACCTTATCCTTGTTTCTAAATCTATTAAAGATTTCTTCTGCTTTACTCGTCTTAGTAGTTTGGTTAAAGAAAAGGAATAGAAGGAGGTCTACTGTCAGAACGGTCTTTCCTCCAAAATTGGGGGGATTGGATTCAACCGTTGAGATACCTTTGATTTTATCAAAGTCTAAAATTTGTCCATCACCAAAAGATAAGAAGTTTGAAAACTCAATCTTCTTAATATACCACTTCTTAAATGGGGTGACCTCTGCCTTCTCAGACGCAATAGCGTTCTCAACAGCATCATCCAAATTAAGAATGTCGTCGGCATATTCCTTCAACTTATTGTTGTCCAAAAACTTAACGATGAGTTCCTTTTGGTAGTTCTCATCCAAAATATTCACAGATACATCAATGGACTGCAATTCACCTTCGTCAGTTTTGACTTTGGTAACCACGTTCACATTGGTAGATGAATACTTCTTTTGGAAATACGTCCTAACTCTTTTGATTCTTTCTTGTGTGAAGTTTTCGGGGGTGTCTTCCCACACTACTTGAATATAAGGGTTAGTCAACTCATCAGTTTTTAGTTTGTGAGACATAAAGTTGTAGTTTAATTCTTTTGGTGGATTAAACAAATCCATTATTATAGTTTGATATCCAAAGGTGTGTTTTCGTCTGCGTTTGGTAATTCTACATCACCCATTTCAATTTTTGGTCCTTGATTTGCTCCGAGGTTCAACTCCAAGTTTTCACCATCTTCACTTCTTAGACCTTCAAGCTGAGACATCATCTGCTCTTGCCATAGTTTCTGCATTTGGTTCATTTCACCTTTAAGACGAGTGTTTCTCGCCTGAACTCTTTTACGGTGTGCCTTAGCACCACCTCTTTTTTTTGTTCTACCCATTGTTTTCGTTTTTTCTGTTTTCTAAATAATCAATTATAAAACCAATAGCCACAAGTATATGCATTCCAAACGACATTATCAACTCGTGGATGTCATCGTATACGTTCAAGCTCAAATGAACGTGTCCGACAACCCAAAATGGAATCGCCAGGTTCTGACTAATCCATACGGTGGTATATTTTAAGAAATGTTTCATCTTAGTTTTTTTCGTACCATTCAATGATGGAGTTGATTCCCCATACACCTCCTGATGCTAACATCCCATCAAAGAAGATTGCGGGTACTGTTGGTATCCCCATCTCAACACCCCAAATGGAGTAGATGAAGGCTCCCATGAAGAAACCCACCCATGTTGAACAACACATCATACAGGAAACGATTCCGTGGATGAAGTTGAACAATGGTGCAATTACAGGGATACGTGAGTTCCCCATTTTCTCAATGGTGTCACGTGTTGATTTGAAAATGGAACCATAGACGATAATCTGTGTCATTCCATATGCGGCGATTAACCATAGTGCTAAAATCATAATTCTCTATTTAAGTTTGTTGATGCCAAAAATGTGGCGGTTTGAGTTTTAAACTCTTTATCTAATTCTAACATAATTTGTTCATATTGTGAAATAGATTTATCCTTTTCTCTAATTTCTTCTTTAAGTTTTTGAATGGTGTTCTGTAGTCCTTTAAGTTTCTCTGGTGAACCTTGGGTTTTTACCTCCTTAATCACTTCAACTTCTTTGACCACCTCAACAGGAACCTCTTTGATGACCTCTATTTCTTTGATTACCTCGACTTCCTTAATAACTTCTTTAGGTTTCTCCTCCAAAAGAACTTCCAATCCAGCGAGTGTCTTCTCCAATTTTTTCTTCTCATTATTTGCATTCTTTAACTTCGTACTGTATGTTTTGTTGGACTTTTCCAACTTGGTGATTTTATTTCCAAGTTCCTGAACCTGTTCATCATCGGTGATGTATACTTCTTTGGTGACGACTTTCTCCACAGGTTTTTCAACCTCCACAATCTTCTCCACCTCAACGATGACTTCTTTCTCAACCTCTTTGATTACTTCAACAGGTACCTCTTTAATCACCTCTTTCTCTACTTCCTTAATGACTTCCACTGGAACCTCTTTGATAACTATCTTTTCTACTGGTACATTTTTGGTGATGATTTTCTCCACCTCTTTGATAACTTCAACGGGTACTTCTTTGATTACCTCTTTCTCCACCACCTTTTCAACGGGAACCTCAACTCTCACCTCTTTGATGACTTCCTTCTCCACGACCTTAACACCATCAGCATTCAATAGACCGTATTTCTCAATCTGATAACCCTGAGAAAAACATTCCTTAACAAACTCGTCCATATCAAGTTCGTTAAGTTTACAGAACGCCTTAATGTCCTTAAGTTCTGAGGAAGAAAAGTTAATAGTTGGTGAGTTGTTCTGTGCCATGTTCTAAGTCTTCAATGTCTGTGATTTTGAAACTCAAGAATGGTCTTGGGTTTGATAAATCAACGAAGGAGTATTCATCCTCCTCTATATTATAAATACCAAAACCGTGTTTAGTCACCGACTCCCCAAAGTTTTGTTGAATGGTAGAACCCACCATATAGGCTTTCTTATGGTCAGGTATATCAATAACCTGACGTTTGTGGATATCACCACATAAGACCACGTCCAACCCTCTGAAGTTCTCCAACTCATACGCATGGTCACCGAAGTCAAAACCAGTGTCTGTGGTCAACCCTTGAATAGGGTCGTGGAATAAACCAATCTTAAATCCTTCAGCATCAGAGATATCAGGTTTGATATTCCCTTGAAACTGTGAATATACACACCAACTGACGTTCTCATCTTCATATACCCCTCTGTCTCTATAGTAGACAATCTCAGGGTTCTTCAATGAGTCAATGATGGGTGTCAACGCATCCAAACGATTAAGGTTGTTGTTAAGGAAGTCATGGTTACCAGGGATAAGGACCGTCTTTGCAATCTTGGTACACTCTGTTAGTGTCCATGCTACAATCTCAATAAGTTCAGGGGTCATTTGGTTTTTACTGTGAACCAAATCACCAGTGAACACAATACGGTCAGGACCAATCTCCTTAAACTTCTCCAACATCTCTGTTAGAATCTGTCTATATAAGTCGTGGTCCTTGAATAGTCTTAAGTGTAAATCTGAAAAATGAACTAACTTATTTATCATCTAATTGATTTAAATTTACCGTGAATATAGTAGTTGAATCGTTCCCAAGCGTTTAGCTTTGCTCCCCATAACTTGCGGTCAGTCATATCAATACACCAACTATCCCATTTCTCATATAGGAAGAATACATCAATAACCAACTCACCAGCATGTGTTACCGTTGGGAATGACCACGTAATCTCAAACAAGGAACCTTCCCAACGAATACCTTTATCAATATTCAATAGTTTGAAACCAAACTTATCATGGTCACCACCCAAATAGATGGTAAACAAACTAATCTTGGTATCCCAACGATGGGTCTTCCAAGCCATCTTCTGAAGTAGTTTTCTTATTTTCATTTTCTTCTGTTTTACTATTCCACATTTCGTCCCAAAAATAGAACGTTTCTTTCTTCTGTCCAAAGTTACTCATCTCCGAGAATATCAAATTCTTCATTCATATGTCCACACTTTGCACACACATAAGTTTCCATAGGTACCAGTTGGTCCTCAGGAGACCCAGTTAACAATTTACTAATTTTTTTTATAATTGTCACCTTTTCGAAGAAAATATTTTCACATTTCTCACATTCAACATTCGGTGAGTCCATTACGTTCACCTGAATCTTCTTTCCTCCACTTAAATCCATTTTTAATTGGCATTTATCTTTTTAATTGGCAGAACGATACAATAATATACCTCTGACCTGTTAATACGGGTAAACCCCCGTGGCGATGGGTAATCTGACCAGGGTGAACGGATATATTACCCTTTAACCCTTTGAGTGATGTCTGTTGATTTGGGAAATAAGTCCCCCCACCTGTAAAATCCTCAGTATTCAAAGTTACCACTACAGTAATCTGACTCATATCGTGGTGTAGACCCAAATGGTATTGAGCATAAGGATGGTAACGAGCGATGAAGTTTTCAGAGTGTAAATCAGTCCACTCAGGTTCCTCCAACTTATATAGATATTTAGCCATAGGCCAAACATATTCTCTTAATATTGATTCATAGGTCTCTTGAAGACCGAGTGTCTCCATAACCATATCTGTGGTCGGGTAACTCTCATGACGGTCCACCGTCCAACAGTTACAAGCCTCAGCCTCTTGAATGATGTAATCACAGAAAAGGTCTGTGAAACACGGTATAGTATAAATGTTTGGTAGTTCCTCCTGTGCGTAGAGGTCCCACTTATATCCCGTTATCTCAGGACGTAAAAACTTCTTCTTCCAACCCTCAGGGTCGGTGAAGTAAGTATATAGTTCCGGATGTATTTTACTCTCTACCATTTTCCTCTCCATATTCTTTAGATAACATTAACCCAAAACCAATCATTATCCCACCAATAAATGACGTAAACAAATAGGGGTATGAACATATCCATATTCCCAAAATTGAAATGATAACTGCGTGTCCGTATTTACTTATCTTCATTACAGTAATTAATCATATATTTCACACTTCCTTCTTTGACCATCCTAACACCATATCTATGTGTTATCTGACCAGGGAATATATACATGTGACCTTGTTTAGGTTTTATACTACATTGGTACTTATCGAAATAAATTTCACCTCCATTATCTTCGTTCTTATCAAACTTAATCAATTTAGTGATGTTTACGAAATCGTGATGTAGACGAATATCGTCACCTTCTTCTAAGGTTAGTAACTCACTCTTAACATCCATCTGTCTAAACCCACGACCAGCAACACCCCAAAAATGATTCATCATCTCAAAACCATACTCCTCAATAACATCATAGTAATCCTGATAGAAACTATGTTCATTAAATTTGTATGACTTTAATAATGAACCCCATTTGTTACTAACAACCAATTTTTCATCTTTAATATTCTCCAAAAACTTATCACAAAACTCTTCAGTAAAGAATGGTATCTCTAATACATCCGTGCATGGATTATTAATCATAAGGTCCCATTCTTTGGAAATTGCCTCCTTTCTCATACATAGATTCTTCCATCTTTCAACATTCGTAAAATCAAAAATCTCAGGGTATTTCATAACAGATTAAAAATAAGTTATTCTTATTATTTATCAAGATATTCACTCATATCCATTTCCATAACTCTTTCTATTACAGACCTTGGAACTCTGAATTCTTTATAGTCAGACTCTTTGGTAACCAACACCACAATACACCCCATCAACTTAAGGTTCTCGTATTTAGTCCCCTCCAACATCTTTAACAACAGTTTACCATAAAAAGGTAGTTGTAGATAGTAGTGACCCAAAGAGTTATCTGGTAGGTCTTGAAATGGTTCCTTCATCGGTTTGGTCCACTTATTGGTCTCAAAGTTCTTAGGTTTGTTGGTCTTCCAATCGGTAATAACCATACCAAATCCAGTCTTCTCTTTATTCATCACCAACCACACCTTATCAGGTTGACCAGTGTATCCCAAATCGGGGTGACCCAAGACCATCTCCGTATCTAATAGTACCGCGTCTCTTTCTTCCATCAACCTGATGAACTTCTCACCCGCATTAATCATCGAGTTGGACTTCATTTCTTGTTCCAAGTCAACCTCGAAGATTGGTTCACGAACATCCTTATAATCACCGTTCTGTTCAATGATTTTCTTCTCCAATATGTAGTGAACTCTGGACCCCATGTTGGTTGCATAACTACCAGCAGCAGACCACTCGTCCAATAGACGTTGCATCTCCACTCGGTCACCTTTAGCTTTCTTATAGGCAATCTCCTCAGCAGGGAATGGTTCATAAAACAATTTCAATAACTTTGAAACTGACGGCCAATCTTTACGAGTATCACCCTTATGGTCCCTCATAAAGTAGGTATGGGTTTCCTCGATAAAGCTTAGATTCAGCTCTTCCTTCTTCTCTTCAACCGCTTCTCTGATTTCCTCAGCAATCTTTCTTAATTCCATAATCTATTTCTCTAATGTGACAAACGCATCCTCAGGAATCTGTCCCCTTAAGTCACCCAAATCCTTATCATCAGGCAACCTTACAATATCTATACGTCCGTATAACTTTCCTCCACTTAATTTATAATATATTTTCTTAGCATCTTCCCATGCATCTCCATCCAAACAAATGATGATACGACCCTTAGCATTGTCATATAAAGTCTCCCATAACATATCGGATAAAAACTTACCCAATAGTGGGATTGAGTTTGGGACGAAGAACCCATCAAAGACCCCTTCAACCAAATAGACATCCTTTTCCCAATCGATTCTACTTTCGTTAAAGATAAGTAATTCTTTTGGAGCAACAGGGTTTTTGTATTTGAACTTTGAATATTTATCCCAACTCCTTGAAACGAAGTAGTTTAACTCACCCTCTTTATCATACGATGGGACGATGATACGACCAGCATATTCACCATCCAACGCAAAACCAATGTCGTACCTTTCAATCATCTCATCGGTGATACCACGTCTTTTGAGGTAATTGTAAGCTTGAGCTCGTGGTGGATATCTTTCATTAATATCTTTGAACTGTCTATATTCCTTCGGGATTCTTAGTTTTTGGTATTCCTTTTCTCTTTTCTCAAAATCATCAGGACGGACCAAATTATAAAACTCCTTATCTTTCTTATTACCGTACTGGTCAATAAGACGACCCAAGTGTCCGTGAGTCCCATGTGTCTCAGCACATGCCCAACATTTATATACGTGTTGTCCGTAGTTGATTTCAAGGTTACCCTTACCATCACCTTTATCCATACCCTTGATGTCATACGAACATACAGGGCAGTCAAAAGATATCTGACCAGTGACCTCGTTGTGTTTACGCGGGTCACCGAAGATACCTTCAACTAAATCTAATACTAAGGATTCATCTCTCTCCATCAGAGTAAAGATAAGAAAATAAAATGACGAGTCAAATTACCAAAGACCCTGTTGTTTCATATAACCTTGAACACAGGTGTAAGAATCCGCTTGGTCAAAACACTCCTTCTTCAGAGTATTGTTTCTGGTATACAACCAAACAATTTGAGGTTCTGCCTCAGAGACTTT
>JAAHTH010001221.1_pt1 | contig 23264 bp, 16 predicted proteins | sample 6116091 | NCBI WGS metagenome assembly JAAHTH01 (sample SAMN13939990, study PRJNA603662) | sponge metagenome | isolation source: marine sponge | host: Mycale hentscheli | place: New Zealand | collected 2006 | reverse complement strand
TCGTCTTCACCAATCGCTTCGAGAGGGAGGTCGTCCTGATTCATGCGATCATAATCCTGTAGGAAAGATTTATTTTGATTTAGACGAGCGGCCGGTTGGCCGGTCCGCTCAACCCGCCTCTATGTCCGCTTGCGGATTGACGCTTTCTCTTGGCTCCGGTCGTACCTTGAGTACTTTGGCAATCAGAATTGCGAGCGGAGCCGCCGCAAAGCTCAAAAGAGCTCCCATCTTGACTGAGTCCTGAACAGGACCTGCTTGAGTGAAGGCAGCAACCGATACAAAGAGTGCAACAGTGAATCCAATGCCCGCGACCATGCCTAAAGTGACAACATGACGATAGTCCATGCCCGCTGGTTTCTGTAGCTTCAAACCCTTCTCGGCAAATAGCGTCATCGCCGTGATGCCCAATGGTTTGCCGAGTAACAGTCCACCCAACACAAGCCATGTGCCTGTGCCAAGACTGCTCATCACCACACCTGCATTGGCTAATCCAAAGAGACCCAGGAAAAATTCAACGGGAGTTTTCCAGAAATGCTCAAACTCATTCAAGGTGTCCTCGCGATTCTTTTCCGCTTTGGCGAATATTCCCAAGTCTGTGTGGGCATGTGGCAGGAACGGAATGATGGGAACCAGCCCCAGAGCAGCATGGATATTTGCTTGATAGAAGCTGTACCAGCATAAAACTCCCGGCCCCAGCAGGTAGACCCAATGAGAATGTACTTTTGCTGTGCGCAGAAAAAACGCCAAGGCCATTGCCCCTGCGGTGAGCAAAAACCAATAGTACTGCAAAGGAGCCTGTGGATAAAATACTGCCAAGATCATTAGGCCTGCAGCATCATCGGCAATCGCCAGCAACAGCAGGAAAGCGATGGCGGGATGGCCAACGCCAAAGATCATTCTCGCGATCAAATAACTGAATGCGATATCAGTGGCACATGGGACCGCCCACCCCTTACCAAAAATGTCCTGGGTGCCGGTGATATAGCAACCAACAATGTACACAAGTGCGGGGCCTGCTATTCCGCCAACGGTCGCAAGGAGTGGTGTTGCGGCTTTTCTGGGATTGGAAAGGGCGCCGCCGGGTAGCAGGGACTCCCACACCTCCTTGGCTGCAATGGCAAAGAAGAGTGCCATCAAAATGTCGTTGATGACAAAATGGATGGTCAACCCATGATGACCTCCATGATTTTCTTCTTCTGTTTCTTCAGACGCGTCTGCTGACGTTGCTGTTTCATCACTGCTGGGATCTTCCTCGTGAGCACTCCAAAGGGAGGTCAGGTCGAAATCAACAAAGCGAGTGTAGCTGGTTTCAGGAGGAGCCGACGGATCAGAGGATTCTGTGGGAAGTGGCGATGCCATGTTCGCCCATATCAATGCCCCTATGGCACCTGCAATCAGCAGAAATGAGTTGTCAATCAAGGTGCGGACGATGCCGCTTTTCTGTTCGTGTCCGGTCATATTCCGCAGTCTGGAACATCAGTGAGCATGGATTTAGTCAGCGCCCATTGTACGAGGAACGCTTCAGGAAGCACGTTGCTGAGGGGAATATAGTGGTTGGAGCTGAAGTTGGTGAGGTGACTTGACCCCATCTTTCCTATGCGTTTTTAAAGAAAAAAGGTGAACAGGGGCGGATAACTCACCTGATTATCAGTGAATCGAACACCGCGGCGCTGAGGTTCGCGGGCTAATTTATACGGATCTCCACCTCGGACGGCCTCGGAAATCGCTGATTTAATGACAGCGTTCGCGGCAATCTGCATCAATAATGACGTCGATTGTCGCGATCCGTTTGACTCAAGAACGAAGCAGCCTCGTGTTGGCCGCAATTACCCAGGAAGCTTCCGTAAACACATCAAAGGTTTACTTTTGGAACATTCATGGAGCCACTAGTGTTTCCATGAACTTGATAATTGCGGACCGATCGCTATGGGAGAGGTTCAGAAACCGATCACGCGTTCCAGCAGATTCGCCATCATGCATGCTGACGGCTTCCAGTAAGGTGTCCGCTCGGCCATCGTGCATGTAGGGGGCTGAATCTTTGACGCCCCACAAAGGAGGCGTTCGCCATTCCTGCATGTAATTGGTCGGTTCAATATGGATTCGTAAGTAATTGGTCTGCCGTGTTAGGAAGACATCCTTTCTGGCTTTTGTGGTATCCGTGTAGTAGAAATCATTTCCCGAGGCTGTCCTTATTCCCGTACCAGCTTCGTTCTTTACTCTTGCTCTACTATTCTCATTTTCAACTTTGCGTGTTGTCCGTGATCCTGTCGGGATGAACCTTCGGATGGTATTTGGTTGCTGAGGAAAATCGAAGCTATAGCTAAATGGAGAACAACGGATATTTGATTCTCCACGAGTTACAGGCGAAAAATCAACAGATTCCAGCCCTCGGCCGGTTACGTTTGTTACTTTGCTTGTCCCTGACATAACTGAAGTACGTCCGTAATAGGTCGAGCTGACTGCATCTTCATAAATCGTCGTTGTTTCAAGGCTGGAAATGACACTACGCTCCACTTTGGTCAGCGCCAGGACTTTGTAGATGTAAGGATCTGCGGGATTCAGGTCAATGGATTCGTAGCCCATGTCATGCAACAACAGATCACTGTACAGACCTTGTGCATCACCGACGTTGGGCACGTGGCAAATAGCGCAACCAATGGAAGCGAAAAGTTGTTCACCGTGTCGGGCAGCCTGCCGTGCCTCTGAGTCTTCGGGTAGTTTGCGGATTGGTGCTGGTAGGGCTGCCATGAAGGCTGCCATGGTTTTGATTTGGTCATCTGAAATGTCCTTATCAGGATTTTTGTAGGCCGGCAAAGTGGGATCTTCTGGTTGTGGCTTGCGTTCCGTTTCCAAACCGACCTCCGCTGCACATGCTTGGTCGCAAAAATCAAGCAGACTGGAGACGTTTCCTCTCCAGCCAAATCTTCCAAGGCTTCCATCGGGCAGTGTGGCAGGACGTCCACTAATCTCTGGATGTTTTTCCTGCTGTTTGGCCAAAGCCTTCAATTCTTTGTTTGTGACCTGATCAATCAAGCCGCTTCCAAATAGCGGAGTTGTATTCCGCTGAAACATTCGGGCCCGAATGGAGATATCGTAGTTGCCACTTTTGGCTGTATAGACAATGGGATTTGCATTGGCACGCCGAACCTCGGCTGCGTTGGTGGGGCCGCCAGCCTCGCTGAATTCGGCGGTCACATTTTTCATCAAGGAGTCACGGTAACTGCGATACACGGGGGTGCCGCCGTGGTGTGAAATGGCGAGTGTGTTTACCACTGTGCCCATCGAGTCAACAAATCCTGGATGGAAGCCCCGGATTGAAGTTGCGATGACATTGTCGTTGATCGGGCCACCGGAAATTTGCATTTTCTCGATGCCTATTGATTTCGCATTGAACCGGGCATCACCACTGCCACCAAGGCCACCCTGGTGATGGCAGGCAGCACAAGATTTCGCATTGTGCAGTGGCCCCAATCCATCATTTCCCAAGTTTGGGTTGCGACTTTGCCATTCCCGTTCAAAGAGTGCTCTGCCCTGCTGGATGGTTTGTGGGTCGATCGTATTTGGCTCCACCGCCAAGACACATTCATTGCTCATGGAAGTTACGAGTAACACGAAAATCGCAAAAATTGTCGGTGATTTCAGTTGCTTCAAAAGTGATCTGGTCATTGAATTCCCTCTTACTGAATAGGCTGCAAGGCAGTTTTGTCAGCTGTCTTGGCTCTTCTCAACAAACCCATGAATCGTGCAGGAGGATCGTTTTCACGAATGATATGGGGGAGGCGGTTGTCGGGAGAGACAAACAGATAACGAACCATCGAAGGTGAAAAGAATGTGATCGGTCGTAAATCGCGTTCCCGGACGAGTGCCGTGAGTTGCTCGGTGTTGATTGTGCGAAACGAAAATTTGGTTGCCGCTTCGTGCGTTGTGTGCCACGAGGTTCCCCGGCGATTTTTTGGCACCACCGTAGGCGGCCAAGGCAAATGCTGAACATGGCTGGGAGGCTCGACTGCCATAACAAAGGGGCCAAGTTTTTTCTGTTCGTCAAACCATCTCAGGAAATCTGTTTGATCGCCGCCAGCTGTAACCGCGCATTGTTGCCAAAGCAGTTCGACGAAGAGATGCCAGTTCAGCTGGACATCCATCCCTGCGATGAATGGTATTATCGTTTGACACCATGAATAACGCGTTTCAGAATGTTGCTCGAGAATGACGAGTCTTCTTGCATCAGGTCCCGTTGACAACCCAAAACGAGTTTGAGCATCGTAATTGTAAGTCGGCTGTAACGCTGAAAGCAGTTTTTGTACGGGAAGCACCGTTGGTGCAGGTGCCACTGCACCGGCTCGGATCAAGGCGTCCCCCTGCTCATTTGCCTCAACCATTTCCTGCAATTTCATGTTCCAAAGACGCCCCAGTCTTTTCTTGCTGCGTTGAACAATTGCTTCAGACATCTGATCCGTATTTGATCCATTCAACCCAGCCAGTATTTTGACTTCTTGAGCGTCTTCAATGAGCGTCAGTAGGTCATCCGCATTGGGGATGCCAATGGAGAGAGCAAGTAGCTTGTAATGCTTGTTACACAAAAAGCACACAACCCGCTTAGGCGATGTGTGTGGTTGTCCACCTGAGAGTTCCGACGGAGTACCGGCAAAGATTGACTGAAACGAGATTTTGTCTTTCAGATCTGGGCGCAGTTGCAGTACCTGTTGGCAGGTGTGATGAAACTCTGCAGCGCACCAACCCTGTTGCGCAACACCTGGGGGTTGGGCCGCTACCGGCTGATTTGCACCTGCAGGATGCTTGTAGAACGCATCGTCGTTGGTCACCAGTATCAAGACGAGTTTGCTATCGGGGTTGACCGTGGACAAAACGGTGAATGGAGCCTGCCAATTCAGTGCGGATTCTTCTGGAGGTCCTACTGCAAGAATCGAATTTGAAGCTGATGTCTGAAGAAGAAAGACCGCTAGGACCCAAGATAGACGCACGGTAAAGACCAATAGGATGAGATGTTAGCCTCGGCGATGACCGATTGAGGATAGCAGACTGGTGGTGGTGGAGCAATTAAATTTCGAAGTGGCCTTGTTGCCACCACTGGTTCGATTTTTTCAGCCCAAGAGTTCCTGCAGATTCTTGGCTGCTTTCAAAGCCAGCAGCATGATTGTTGCATTAGGGTTCCCATGGGTTAGCCGCGGCAAAACGCTGGCATCCACGACCCATGCTTGACTGAATCCCTTCAGCTGAAAATCGGGGGTCACCACTGAGGAATTCATCACACCCAACCGTGAAGTACCAGCCGGGTGATAGAGTGTTTGTGAGTATCGGGAAATGGCTTTTTCCAAATGCTGATCGGTGTCGCGTTTTTCACCGGGAAGCGTTTCGGAAACAATCCATTGTGATAAATTTGTTTCAGCAACAAGCCGTCGTGCCAGGCGGATTCCGTGAACCATTACGTTGCGATCGCTGGTGTCCTGAAGGTAGTGCGGATGAATTCTTAACGGCACTCGTGGGTCGGAAGACTGTAGTTGCAACATGCCCGTTGTTTTTGGTTGCGTCGCATTTACACCAATGGTCATGAAGGCATGGTCGGTCGGTTTTGGGTAGGTGAGGTAATGCGTAGGGGTCACATGGATTTGGACTGTATCCTTCAGGAACAAGCCTCCGCATTCGGCCAGATTGGAAGCAAGTGGACCTGTGCCCATTGTATGCCATCTCGCAATATCTTGAACCGAAGCATGGGATGCAAATTGTCCCGACCTGACCCGAAAGATAACTGGCATGATCAGGTGATCCTGCAGACCTTGACCAACTTGATCTGATTCGACGCGGATTTCAATACCTGCTTTTTCAAGCTGGTCACGGGGCCCGATTCCGCTCCGCATAAGGATGGCGGGGGTAGCGATCGCCCCGGCACAGATGATGACTCCTTTGTTCGCGAACATCTCGTTCTTACCATGGCTATCGCATGTTTCTACGCCGATGATGCGATCACCCTTGCAGATCAAACAGTTCACTGAGGTGCGTTGGACTTCAATGCTGCCGACCTTACGTGCCGTGTTGAGAAGCTCAGCCGGGTTCCAGCGACGACCTGATCGGTTAAGTCGTAGATAAGTCCTGGCATCACCTTCGTCAAACTGCTTTGTTGCATTGAGAAAGCGTCGGGTTGATTCACTTTGCCATGCAGGTTGTTCAGGACGAGTCAATTGGGTCAGGGTATTGAAGTCCTGCTGCAACTCTGGAACGCTCCACGCACCACCGCTGGCTTCGACCAACATCTGCAAATCTTTGCGTGTCGGAGGAAACCAGATCATCGCATTGATGCGGCTGCTGCCGCCTAGGCCTTTGCCACGCGGCCAACGAAGGCTTCGATTGGCAAGCTGAGAATTTTCAGAAGTTGCCAAGTTCCAGTCTTCACCGGAACCTAGCAGATTCAACCACTTGGCAGGTCGCTCACGATCCACTCGTCGGGCAGTGCTGGCAGGTGGTTCAATGATGGTGATTTTGCCACACCGCGAATCGATTTGGTTTGCTAAACGAGCTGCAACAATACAACCGGCTGATCCGCCGCCCACGACAATCCAGTCTGTTCTGCTCATGCTTTATCGGCTCCCGGATTTTCCAGGCATCGTCTGAGTTCTCGGAGGTTGGGGCGGATTGCCGAAAAGAAAAAGTGTGATTTGGAAAGTATATGCTTCATTGCGGACGATCCTGCACCATCGTTCACGTTTCAGAAGTTCCTGAGCATCCTCATACTCAGGAAAGCGGGCTCATGCTGTTCTGAGGAGCATTTTTGATGGTCAATGGTCGACTTGGCATTTGTTGATTACGATTCTGGGCACGTTACTGGTATCTGGACGGCCTTCCTGTCATTTTTCACTGCTGATTGTTATGACCGAATCTGCAAACTCACCAAAAATTTCCCGCTTTGGCTCGATCACCACGGCTCCACCTGATGCAATTTTGGGTCTCACCGAGGCGTTTGTTGCTGACCCGAGCCCTACCAAAATGAACCTCAGCGTCGGTGTTTACAAGGACGCTACCGGAAAGACACCCATTCTTGAGTGTGTGAAAGAGGCAGAGCGGCAACTCGTTGGGTGTGAAGTCACCAAAGGTTATTTACCCATCAGTGGTGTCTCTGAGTATTGTTCGCAAGTCGGGGATCTCATTTTTGGTGACACGATTGATCGATCTCGCTTAGCCACCTTGCAGACACCTGGCGGGACGGGTGGTTTGCGAATTGCCGCAGGGTTCCTGGCAAGTCAACTCGCTCCCATTCGGTTGTGGACTCCCAGCCCGACTTGGGCCAACCACCTCCCGGTATTTGCCTCGGAAGGTGTGCCCATGGAATCCTATCGTTACCTGTCAGCTGATCGAACTTCATTTGATATCGAAGGAATGATCGATGATTTGCAATCCAAGGCGAAACCCGGTGAAGCTGTCCTGTTGCACGCTTGTTGTCACAATCCAACGGGCATCGACCCGACTCCTGAGCAGTGGGCTGAAATTGCCAAAGTGCTAGCGTCCAAACACCTGCTGCCAGTAATTGACTTTGCCTATCAGGGATTCGGAAAAGGCTTGCAGGAAGATACTGCCAGCATCCATGCGGTTCTGAAAGAAAATGAAGAAGCGATCGTGTGCAACTCATTCTCGAAGAATTTTGGCCTCTACAGTGAACGCGTTGGCGGATTAACTCTTGTCGCCGCAGATGATTCTGCAGCAAAGGCATCGATGAGTCAGTTGAAGAAAGTTGTTCGTTGCAACTACAGCAATCCACCTCGCCATGGCGCCGCCATTGTTTCCACCATTTTAGGCGATGAGGATCTTACTTCGAGTTGGCACGCAGAACTTGCCGCGATGCGTGATCGAATACAGCAGTTGCGAACCCAGTTTGTCGAAACAATGAAGACCGCTGGATCAGGTCATGACTTTACATTCTTGCTGCCGCAAAATGGGATGTTTTCCTACAGCGGGTTGAACAAAATGCAAGTTGACCAACTCAAGAATGAACACAGCATCTATATCGTTGGAAGCGGCCGCATCAATGTCGCTGGAATGAGCGAAAATCGCATGGAGCAACTCTGTTCCGCAGTTGCACAGGTACTTGAGAGCTAAAGCTGCCCGGCGATCTTTTGATTGTATGCCGGTAATGATTCTGACCTGCTAGGTTTTGACTGGGCGATTTCCAACAAGACACGAATTCATTTTTTCTTGCTTTGTTTGCGCTGTAGACTCTGCAGTGCTGCAGCCTCGGCAGTCGGGTCGTGTTGCGGGTTGCGTTGCGCGGGAATGGGAGCTTCGATCTCACGTTGCCAGATACGCAATTCCGAAAGCAGTTCATCCGTTTTCGCGGGATTTTTGCTCGACAGGTCTTGAGATTCACCGATGTCATTTTCGAGGTCGTATAGCTCGACGGCTCCATCCTCGAAATATTGATGCAGCTTCCAGCGACCATGTCGTATGATGCTGCAGGGACGGCTTCGATAAAGCAGATCCCGTTGCCCGTCGATTCGTTGATAGCTCTGAAGATAGGCTGGAAAATGCCAGAACAGCGCACGATCCTGCAAGGTAGTTTTGTCTTGTAACAAAATTGGCATCAGACTCTCACCATCGCGTGGCTGATTTGCCGGTAATTCAGCCTTGGTGATCTCACAGAAGGTTGGATAGAAATCAACATTGATGATCGGTTCATCGGATTGGCTGCCAGCTGCAATCACTCCCGGCCATGTCACAAACATCGGTTCTCTGATGCCACCTTCGTAGTAGGTGCCCTTGTAGCCTTTCAGCGGAGTCATTGAGGTAGCGGGACCGTATCCACCATTGTCAGATGAGAAAAAGATAACCGTGTTGTCTTTCAAACCGGTCTCTTCAAGCTTGTCCATGATGCGTCCTACACCGTTATCTACACTCTCAATCATTGCAGCCATGACTGCGTGTGAATGCAGTTCTCCTTTCGGCTTTGCATCATACTTAGCCACAAGCTCGGATTTTCCTTGCAACGGAGTGTGTACAGCAAAGTGTGTCAGGTACAGAAACCAGGGTTGCTTGCGGTTGCGATCAATGAAGCCGATCGCTTCATCTGTTAAACGATCGGTGAGGTACTCGTCAGAAGGAGCATCTTTCAGCCCAGGTGCTTTTGGATGGGGAGGGTAGTAACCACGTGGTGGGCTTCCGCTGTGGGTGCCCGCAAAGTTGAAGTCGAACCCGTAGGGTAGCGGGTCGTCGCTAAGATGCCATTTTCCAATGGTTCCAGTACGGTAACCAGCTGCCTGAATCTGATGAGCCCATGTACGTATTCCCCTCGGCAATGTATCTGTTCCTGGAACATGCATCCACTTGCCAAACTTTGGATTGCCACGACGCGATGTACCCACGTTGTAAATTTCGTGGCGAGGTGTGTATTGACCGGATAGCAGGCAAGCTCGAGCTGGTGCGCAGTTGGCAGACGCTGAGTAGGCATTCGTGAAGATCATTCCTGACTTGGCCAACGCATCCAAATGAGGCGTTTCGTAGTAATCAGAACCCATGAATCCACAATCCCGCCAACCATAGTCATCCAAGAAAATGAACAAGACGTTCGGGCGTTCCACGTTGTCTGAGTTTCTGTCTTGTGCAGCCAGTTGGGCTGAAGCACTCAAGAGTGCCATTGCGATGCTCAGTTGCAGGCAGAGCGTTAGCTTGTGTGGGTTCATTATTTTTCTTGGTGAACTGACAGGAAAGAAAATTGGGCTTTGCGACCGCCGCTGTGTCAGGAAAGAACTTCTTTGACGACTCGACATTTCTCAACACCGGTGAGGCGTTGGTCGAGACCTTTGAAGGGATATCGGAAACGGTCATGGTCAATGCCCATCAAGTGCAGGATGGTTGCATTGAGGTCGCGGACATGCACCGGATCTTTCACGATATTGTAACTGAATTCATCAGTTTCGCCGTGGACAACTCCACCCTGAACGCCACCACCTGCCATCCAGATCGAAAAACATTTGGGGTGATGATCGCGACCATAGCTGGTTTTGCTAAGGGGCCCCTGGCAGTAGATGGTTCGTCCAAATTCTCCCCCCCAGACCACAAGTGTGTCATCCAGCATCCCGCGCTGGCGGAGGTCCGTTAGCAGACCTGCAGATGGCTGATCAACGTCTCGGCACTGATTTGGCAGGTCCTTGGGGATGCCTCCATGTTGGTCCCAACCACGGTGAAAGATCTGGGTGAATCGAACTCCCCGTTCCGCCATGCGTCGCGCCATCAGGCAAGTATTGGCAAACGTTCCCGGAGTAGAAACTTGCGGTCCGTACAAGTCCAGCACATGCTGAGGCTCGTCGCTGATGTCAGACAGTTCAGGAACACTGGTTTGCATCCTGAATGCCATTTCATATTGTGCAATTCGCGCGTGGGTTTCTGGGTCACCGATTTGCTCCGCCGTTTCCAGATTCAGACGGGCCAGCGAATCCAGCATCCGGCGGCGTACGGTTGGGTCGACCCCATCCGGATTAGAGAGGTACAGTACTTGATCTCCTTTGCTGCGCAGGGCGACGCCCTGATACTTGCTGGGTAGGAAACCGCTTCCCCATAATCGGTTGTACAAAGCTTGCGCCTGTTTGCGACCACTCCAAGTGGGGGTCATCACCATGAAGGCCGGCAGGTTTTCGTTTTCGGTTCCGAGTCCATAACTGAGCCATGAACCGAGGCTGGCTTTGCCAGGTAATTGATCTCCTGTGCAGATGTAGGTAATGGCGGGATCATGATTGATCGCTTCGGTGTACATCGAGCGGACCAACGCAATCTGGTCCGTTTTCTTTGCCATCTGCGGCAAAAGTTCACTCACCATGGTTCCGCTGGAACCGTGGCGTGCAAATTTGTAAATGCTTGGCGCGATCGGAAATCTTGCCTGACCACTGGTCATGGTGGTTAAGCGTTGACCCTGACGAATCGAATCGGGAAGATCCTTGTCGTACCAATCTGCCATTTTGGGTTTATGATCCCACATGTCCATCTGGCTCGGTGCGCCGGACATGAACAGATAAATTGCACGACGTGCTTTTGGTTGGTGATGCGGTAAACCAGCCAGCCCACCAGTCGACACACCTCGATTAGCGGCCATTGATTCTTCTGCTTGGATAGATGCCAACGCTGCGGCACCAATTCCAGACGAGGAACGTGAAAAGAATGCTCGGCGGTTGATCGCGGCGATTTTTGGATCGTTATGCATGGTAGGAAAATTCAAAGAAGAATATCCAGCTTCGTTTGAGAGGGACCGTCATTCATTTGGAAACTGCTTCATCCAGATTCAGGACGGTACTGGCTAGAATCGTCCATGCAGCCTCGGTGGAATCACCATTTTTTGAAAGCTTGGCGGTCATGTCAGGTTGACCTGAGTAGTAGGCAATCAGGTCACTCAGCAGGCCCTGGATTTCAGACCGTTCTTTCTTGGACGGGGGACGCGATAAGACTGTTTCGTAGAGCCAGTCTATTCGAGCGGCTAACCGATCTGTTTCCGGTTGACTCTGAATCTCCGCTGCGCCGAGTGCTCGCATTGCCAGCTTTTGGGCGGATTCGACATATTGGGTTTCGTTCATCAGTAGTAGAGCTTGCAGCGGTGTATTGGTTCGTTCGCGGCGAGCGGTGCATGACTCGCGACTTGGCGCGTCGAAGGTCGACATTTGCGGGGGGGGACTGGTGCGTTTCCAGAACGTAAAAACGCTTCGTCGATATACTTTGTCACCGTTATCAGGCTTGAAGCTAACCGTGTTGCTGCCCGAATAGCCCACAGCTTTCCACAGTCCAGCTGGTTGTGGAGGTTTCACGCTGGGGCCACCGGGATGATCAGTCAGCAGACCGGCAACGAACAATGCCTGATCACGCAGGGTTTCCGCATCCAGACGATGACGTGAACCTCGGGCAAGCAACCGGTTTTCAGGGTCAGTTTTTTGTGCAGATGGGCTGACCTTGGACGACCTGGCATAGGCATCTGTCATTACCAATGTCTTGAAAAGTCGTTTGACATCCCAGTCGTGGTTTTGAAAGTCGACAGCCAGAAAATCAAGCAACTCAGGGTGGCTTGGCGGCTCACCCTGACTGCCAAAATCTTCACTTGTTTTAACTAGACCGACTCCGAAAATTTGCTGCCAGTAGCGATTGACCGCGACCCGGGCCGTCAAAGGATGATTTTCCATCGCCAGCCATTGAGCAAGCCCAAGACGATTGTCCGGGGCGCTGGCGGGCATGGCAGGCAGGAAGGTTGGTGTTGCTCGGGGGACTGGCTTACCCAATTGGTCATACTGCCCCCGAACCAGAACATGTGATTGTCGAGGTTTCGCCAACTCTTTCCAGACAAGCGTCGTTGATACGCTGTCATTCACTTTCTTCAATGCTTTTCGTACCCCTTTTTCCTGGTCGACCAAAGCAAGCCAATCAGGATGTAGGCAATATACTTTGCGGTAGAAGTTCATGAGCGAAACCCGATCTTGTTCGCTACGTTCCTGTTCTGTGACGTTCAGTAGTTGATTCAATTGACGCGGAGTATCGATAGCAGGTGAACGGAAAGCAAAGGTAAGACGTGACGGGGGGCTATAATTCACCACCTTGAAATAGAGGTCATTGTCTCCCTGTTTCAGATCCAAGTCGTATTCCAAAGCGAGCGGATTGAGCTCCTGTTGTTCCTTTGAAATGGAAATCTGTTTTCCGTTAAGGTAGATCGCATGGCCACCATCGGTGCCAAATAGCAAGGTGACCTTTGTGGCTTTGGGAGCTGATAAATGCTGGTGCAGTACCATCACACTGCTGCGATCCGGAACTGTGGGCAGATCTTGAATCTGGACTTCTGTCAGGTCAGCGCGTTCCTGCCACCGGTAAGGTCGATCTTCATGATTAAAGACTTCATCAGGTTTGAACTCCGCTTGCTGTGAAGCGTATTTGCGACCGTAAGCTGCGATTGCGTTCTCGACCGTGAAAGGTCCTACCGCCGAAACAGGACTTAGGGTGATGCGCTGGTCGATAGGGACTGTTGGGCTGGTATCGCTCACCGAAAGACGGACACGCCGTAGATGATGAGATGCAAATTTGGACTGATAGTGCAATCGGATTCGAACTTTACCGTTTTCCCCCTCTGCCATCAGGGCAGGAATGACAAACCACGCTGATCTTCCACCGGGTTTCTGGTGTCCACCTACAGCCCAACCGGTGCTATCGTTTATCTTGGAATCAAAAGCCTGGCGGACGCTGAACGAACCATCCTTCTGTTCAAAGTCCGCAAAGCCGTTGGTGATCGGTACCTTCAACCATTGTCCTTCGAGCAAGTCATCCGTGATTTCGATAACGATTTCAGACAGCACAGCATTGCCATTGGCTGAGCTGCCAACTCGATTTTTTGCTTCATCCACCAAGGCTTCAAGATGCAAAGTTTGCCATTGCGTTCCAGACTTGAGCGGCGCAATGATCGTGGTCGTATCTTTGGCGGCAGGTGAAGCAATGAATTCAAACGAGCCATCTTCGCGGATGGTCATCTCTGTGCCGGCCTTGGAATCAACGCTCGTAGGCATCAATCGTTCAATCTTTGGTTCAATGCCTTTGATCAACGCCTGTTCCCAACTGCGCTGAGCAGAATCCACGGTTCGAATTGGTTGGACCATTTGTTGCTGCAGGTCAATCAGCGTTTCTTCGAAGTCAACGATCTGTTGTTTCTGGTCCTTCGTGGGAACTGGAATTGCCGGGGCTGGATTCTTAATGTTGGCATCCAACGCTCGACCATCCAAACTATTGAAATACGAAAATAGTGAGTAGTAATCTTCCATCGAGATGGGGTCAAATTTGTGGTCGTGACACACCGCACAACCTGTGGTGAGGCCGAGAAAGATAGTTCCAAATGCATCGGTGCGATCGATTACATTTCGTGTGAAAACCTCATCGTAGATCGAGCCACCCTCACCGGTGGTGACATTCAGACGGTTGAAGCCGCTGGCAACTTTTTGTGATTGCTTTGCGTCAGGAAGCAAGTCACCCGCAAGTTGCTGAGTCATGAATTCATCAAAGGGCATGTTGTCATTGATCGCCTGAATCACCCAGTCGCGATAGGGCCACATCTCACGGTAGTTATCCAGATGCAAACCATGTGTGTCGGCATAGCGGACGAGGTCAAGCCAGTAACGCCCCACATGTTGCCCAAAGTCTGCAGAGCTGAGCAGGCGATCAACCAGTCGTTCATAGGACTTGGGTGATTCGTCCGAAAGAAACGCCGCTACCTGTTCGCGAGTCGGAGGCAGTCCGGTAAGGTCGAGACTGACTCGGCGTATCAGTGTTCGCCGTTCTGCCCTTGGATTTAGTTTCAGACCAGCAGCATGGGCTTGTTGGTTGATCAAGTAGTCGATCACCGCAGGACTATCTTTGCCAATATGGGCGGGAAGTTCAGGCTTCACGGGGGGGCGAAACGACCAGTGCTGCTCGATCTTCGCTCCCGATTCAATCCAGTTTTCCAGGCGTTGAAGTTGCGACGAAGTTAACGGTTTCTGGAATTTTGGTGGGGGCATCACAAGGTCAACATGCGTCGCGTTGACTCGCGATAGCAATTCACTATTGGATACATCGCCAGAGATGACAACGCTCGCAAGTCCTTCTGCGGTATCAAGTCGCAAGTCGGCTTCTCGTGTCTGTTCATCGGGTCCATGACAAGCAAAACAGTGATCCGACAGGATCGGCCGGATTTCCCTCGAGAAATCAGGTGTGTTGATTGACTCAACCTGGTCTGCTACGGACCATTGCATCCATACGGGAAGGACCGTGATACCGAAGGTAACGAGCAGCGACACGGCAACGAGTTGGGGCCGATGGAGCATGTGTCAGGGACAACTACAAATTCAGGAGGAAACAGGAGGGAAAAGATAATGGGTTACCACTCAATACAGTCTACCGCCGTTTACCACCATCGGAAAACGAGAAGCCAACAAACGATGGCTCTGTTGAGCTGATGGATGGACAAAGCATACAATCGGTAAAAACCGAGATTAACGGCATTTTCCGGGTCAGGGCGAGCTTTGCTTGCGTTGGTGGATCACCGCATGAAAGGTGCCTCCATGTATCGATTTGCCTGGTTGGAACATTTGTTTTCAGTGAAGGCTGCTCCACGTCCCAGTGGCTTTTTGTCTCATGATCCTCTCTCTGCCATCCCCTTAGACGGATGCTTTACCCCAGCCGCCACCACCGGGTGTTTCAATGCTCAGCCGACCACCGCCCGTCTTTCCCCGCCGTTCCACCTGATGCCCCGTAGGGGCCGACGTTACGCCGGCCAGTGAGCAGCGAGATGACAAGAGGTTTCATAAACTCGAACTCCCGGATCATGCCATCACCGCCACGGTGTAATCCTGTGCCTCCACTGCCTTGTCGAATGGAAAAACGTCTTAAACGCACGGGTAATCTTGATTCCAGAATTTCAGGGTCCGTGATGCGGGTATTGGTCATGTGTGTGTGGACAGCATCTGCTCCATGGTGTGCTGCTGTGCCGCCACTTCCTCCACCAATGGTTTCGTAATAACCGAAGGTTGAGTCACCAATCAGTACGTTGTTCATGGTGCCTTGCGAGGCAGCCGCTACACCCAGTGCTCCCAACAGTACATCGACAATTCTTTGGCTTGTTTCGACGTTCCCGGCCACGACTGCAGCACACCTTGCGGGGTCCGTGTCGTGAGGTGGATCTAACATGCCCTCCGGAATCTTGAGAGTCACGTCTCGCAGCACGCCATCACAAAGAGGCAGGTCGGAACCAGACACACAGCGTAGGACGTAAAGGGTTGCCGCTGTCACGATCGCTGGCGTTGCGTTGAATCCATGGGGATGGACGGGCGAGGTATCAAAACGGATATCCAGATGATTTTTGTCTCGCTTTATGGTTGCAGCAATGCGACTGCCATCATCCAAATGATCTGCAAAATGCATTGGTTTGTCAGGCAGTGTCTGTATCCAGCGTTGCATAGAATCGCCCGCGAGATTCAAGATTTGACCCATGAACGTGTCAATGGTTTCGACGGAGTACTGTTGAGCCAGCCCTTTCAATGCTCGAACGCCATGGGCACCGGCAGCTTGTTGCGCGGCAATGTCTGCCAAGTTCTCACTTACGCATCGCGAGGGATAACGACCTGTCGAAAGTAGTTGCCTGAGATCGAACTCATGGTTGTTACCTGATTTTACTAACGCGAAGTTTCGAATCACTACTCCTTCTTCTGCCAAGGATGTGGCATTGGGAGGCATTGAACCTGGCGTGCATCCACCAATTTCAGCGTGATGTGCCCGTGAGGCCACATAGAAATCGGGTGTTCCGGTTCTAATTTCAGGATTACAGAAGACTGGTGTGATCGCAGTCACGTCAGGCAGATGTGAACCGCCGGCATAAGGGTCGTTACTGAGATAACAGTCGTGAGGAGACATTTCCGGAAACTGTTGCATGACTTGACGAACCGTATGCCCCATCGCGCCCAAGTGAACTGGAACGTGGGGCGCATTGGCAATCAAAGAGCCATCGTTCCGAAATACTGCACAACTGTAATCACGCCGTTCTTTCACGTTGACACTGATTGATGTTCTACGCAGTACCTCGCCCATTGCATCAGCAATGCCCTGTAATCGTCGGGCGATCACTTCCAGTAGAACTGGGTCTGATGTGAGTTCTTGCTGCTCTGTTTCCATGTCCCCAGCGTTTTCCATGTCCTCAGCGTTCAGGTTCATGTCCTTGTCACTGCAGGTAACCTCCAATATTCCATCCCGGATCTTGCGGGCTTGCCATCCCGGTTCCACAACAAGCGTGGAATGAGCGCCGACGATCATGGCGGGACCTACAATGATTCTGGCTTTGGGAAGAGAGTCGCGATCAATTTGCTGCGCATGTACCCACTGACCCTCGTGCCACATCTTCCTTGTATCCGCCGTACCAACGATAGCTGTCCGATCTTCAGGAAAAGACTTTTTTTCAGCCCGCAACGTTGCATCACATCGGAGGGCAGCCAATTCAACGGCACGTTCAGCCTGAATGTAGCCAAAGATCTTCTCGTGCTTTTGATGGAATCTTTCCCGTAGTGTTTCAGCAGGGAACAAAGGGATGCTTAAAGAGGCTTCAGTCCCCTGATATCTCAGATCAGCTTCGAGGACATGTTCCAGTTGTTGTCCTGGTTCAAGTTCATCCTCGAGTTGCTGTTGGGCATCATGAATCAACTTGTTTGCTGTTGTACGAATCGATTCTGTTGTGAGGTCATTGAGTAATTTGTAAACACCTCGTGTCACAACTTGACCTTGATCTGCCAGTCCCATGCCCAACGCGCTGAGCATTCCTGAGTCAGGATGATCGAGGATACGTTTCATGTTCAGGACGCTAGCAACTCGGCACAGGTGTTGTCCCGCTGCGCCACCAAATCCGACCAGCACCATGTCCCGGGCATCGCTTCCCTGTGCGGTGCTTACGGTTCGCACAGCTTCGGCCATGTGCGTTACAGCGATCGAAAAAAATCCCTCCGCCAGTTGCTCGGTAGAAGTCAGGCCTGACTTTTGCGGGATTTGTTGCAGAACTGACTGCAAGGCTTCCGCGGCCGCTTGGCGATTCAAGGGAAAGGGAAATCGGTTTTCCGGTACTCGACCAAGTAATAAATTAACGTCGGTGACCGTCAGTGGGCCACCTCGTCCGTAGCAGGCAGGACCAGGATTGGCACCAGCACTTTCGGGGCCAACGGCGAGTCGTTGTTCAGGGTTGTAATGGCAGATGGATCCCCCGCCCGCCGCTACCGTTTCAATGTCCATCATAGCGGTCATGACACGCACGCCCGCGACATGCGATTCATACCTTCGCCCCACTTGGCCCTCGTATCGACTTACATCCGTGCTGGTTCCGCCCATGTCCAAGCCGATTGCATTTCTGGCATCTGCGCTTTCTGCAACATGACCCAAGGCGACGACTCCGCCAGCAGGGCCTGAAAGAATGCTGTCTCGACCTCGAAAGGCTGCGGGTGATACAAGTTTGCCGTTGCTGGTCATCAGGCGTAGGCGACACTGTGAAGCTCCGCCAAACTGTTGCCAAACATTCGCTACATATCCAGACAGAATCGGGTTCAGATAAGCATCCAGAACCGTGGTTTCTGTGCGTGAGACGTACTTTATTAAGGGTGCAACTTCACTGGACCGGGAGATGTTTTTGAATCCTGACTCCCTCGCCAATTGTTCGATCTGTCGTTCATGCTCATCATTGACATGGGAATGTAGCAGGCAAATCGCAAGTGAATCGATCCCATCGCTATTGAGTTTGGCAAGCATGGCGGTCACGGAATCAATATTCAGAGACTGAATGACCGATCCTCGGGCGTCGAGCCTTTCGTCAATTTCCAGCACGCGGTCGGTAAGCGGGGGATTCTTTTCAATCGAGAGTGAGAAAAGGTGAGGCCGGTCCTGTTCTCCGATCCGAAGAATGTCAGCGAACCCTTTTGTTACCAGTGCAGCAGTGCTTGCACCGCCACGTGTCAATAATGCATTCGTGCCACGGGTCGTTCCGAGTCGAACGTCGAGAGCGGGTAACGGAGTATCGAAAGGAATACCGAGCAGCAGTCGTGTTGCCAGAACTGGTGCTTCAAGATTGGCATTGAGTTCAATGACGGTCTCCTGATTTGTGGTGTCGAGCAGTTCATCATTCGATGCTGTCCCGCTGATGCTGCTTGGGGTAGCTTGATTGAACTTTCCTGACGTTTCGTCGACAAAAGTCAGTATCTCCTTGTCGTGTCTGGTGATCTTGCCAATTCGCTGCTGATTTCCCTGAGCATCAAGAATGGTAACCGTGGCATGGTTCCAGAACCCTGCAATGTCTTGTCCGGCCAGTTCAGTTACTCGGAAACTGTGGCTGGTGATCCAGGCTTCAAGCTTCGCGCGGATCACACCACTACTGAGTACCTTGGTGTGGTATCGTGTTGACCCATCAAGGACGATGCAGTCAGTAAAGGTTCCGCCGACATCGGCCCAAACTGTAACTGTCATGAGTTAAACAATGCCAGGCTTTCTTTGGCTGCTGGTTGATCAATCAACGCGACAGCAACATCGCCTGGTTGAAGGGTGTCGTTAGCTGTCGGGACACGAACGAAGCCGTCACGTTCGACAGCAGCAATCAAGCAGCGGCCGGAAAGAGGTAGTTCAGCTAAAGTTGCTTGGGTGACTTGTGTTCCCTCCGAGACTTCCAGTTCGTAGATTCCGATGGTGCCGTTCGGGATTCGACTTTGGCTGATGATGGCACCCTCGTTTAGAAATCCGAGGATCTGCCGGGCTGCAACATCCCGTTCACTGACAGCACGATCGATGCCAAGTTTGCCGACCACGTTGGCATAGTCAGGACGTCCCACCACACACATCACTCGAGCCGCTCCTAGTTCTCTCGCTTCGACACCTGCCATGATATTACTCTCATCGCTACCAGTGCACGCAACAAAGTAGTCAACTGTCCCACCACCCTCATCTTCCAGCACACTTCGTCGATTGGCATTGGCGTGAATGACCGTCACTCCAGGCAATAGTTTTGCCAAGCGACTGCAATGTTCCCGATCACGTTCTAACAACACAATCCTGTAATCACGGCGGCTAAGCGAGTCGGCAAGGTGATAGCCAGTTTCACCGCCACCGGCGATCATGACACGCTGTTTGAGGTGCAAATCCGATTCGGAAACAAACATGCTTCTTGTTTTAGTAACGACCTCTGGTGCACCAATCAGGCTGACCCGGTCACCACCGTGTAATTCATCCTCGCCACTGGCGATCCACATGCGCCCTTCGCGTGCGATGGACCCGATCCGCACAGCCCCGGATATTTTCAGGTCGCGCAGTTTGTGTCCTGCACTCACCGATTTTCCGTCGACTTCGACTTCATAGACCTCTAATTGTCCGCGAGCAAAATGCTCCAATGGAATTGCGTCAGGATTCCTGATTGCACGGGCCAATTCGAATGCAGAAAGTTGCTCAAGGCTGAGCAGACTGTCAATGTTGAAATGCCGTTGATAATCGAAAGTGCTCAAATCATGGAAAGCAGGTGCATAAACACGGGCAATGCTTCGACGTGCACCCAACTCTTTTGCCATACTGGCTGCGACGATGTTGACTTCATCGTCGCCGGTGACCGCCAGACACATGTCCGCAGAACTGACTTCGGCCTGGAATAAAACCGTGCTGCGAGATGCACTGCCGACGATCGCTTTGACATCCAATTCGTTGTTGATGCGTTGAACATTGGCTGCGTTGCTATCGACGACAGTAACGCTATGTCCGCGTCTGCACAGCATGTCCGCTACCCAGCGGCCAACTGTACCAGCGCCAAGAGTCAGAACTCGCATGAAATTCAGTCTGTATGAAAGGGAAAGAACAGGCTCTCGCCGACAAGCCGTTGGAGGAAACGCATCACAATGATGCGAGGCAGTGGCATTGCAAGCACTTCTTAATCGAACCGAGCATCAGGTTTCAGGAACAAGCATTTGGGCATTTTTCCTGGGGTTCGTCCGTGTACCACTCTTTGTGGCTAGGGGCATGAGTTTACACATGCTCAGTGCTCACTTGGTGGCAATTGAAGGTGTTTACAGTAACCAATCAAGGATGCAAATTACGATGAAAATGATCGCCATGAATCCTGTAATCCAGCGCCCTGTTTGCCATGCATGTTGCAGAATTAAATTTGTGTTTTCATGACGCGTTCCACCGAAAACCAATGCGATGGCAATGATCAGGGGAAGGTAGTACAGCAGATAACTGGGAGCAATGGAAAGCATTTTGTTTTGCCGGGAATAAGGTGGTAACGTGAAGGGCGTCTAAGAAACGGTGCGAATGACTTTTCTAAGTTGCTTCGTTCTCAATGTCCTTACCCGACGATTCCTCTTCGTCATCAGATTCTTTTTTTCTGCCGCTGATCGGGATAGAGAGCGGGCCTCCGTAGGCATCATAAATGACAAGAATATTCAACAAGCCCGCGATCACTGTGTACCAAGTCCCCATTTCGTAGCCCGCGCCCCGACGGGCATACCAGGCTGACACCTCATCTGCCTCACTTTCGCTGACAGGACGCAAGGGAGGAGCCATGAAGCCTCCCCAGTAAGGTTCGTAGTCCTCTGAGGTGCGGCCAGTTTTGTCATTGGTGGCCTTCTTGATCAGATTCGCCTGCAGCAGTGCGGGCAAAGCTGCACCACCTACGCCCGCTTGGAGAAAGTAGTGCCAACGCTTGTCGCCTGGTGCCCATGACGCATAAACGACATGTCCTCCACCCAAAGCGAATCCAAGCACCCAAGCAGAAAGGATGCAGACCATGAATAAGACGCCCTTGGTGTAACGCCCCTGATATAGGTGGCCAGCACCGGGAATTAACCACGCCAAAAGGGCGGCTAATGGCCGGTTGCGAAGATCAATTCGCTCGCCGTCAACCAAAATGGTGTTTTTACTATCAATTGTCATCTGTGGCTTCGTGTTTGTGGCCTCACCGTCTTGTTTCTGCATCCATTGTGAAAGAAAGCTATTCGCTGCGATAGGTGAATCAAGTTTGTCTTGACGCGATTCCCCGCCATCGACTAAATCGGACGTTCAAGTTTTAGATTCCCACCATTCGTTGGACGGCATTCGCATGGCTCGCTTCGCTCTTGGACTCAGCTTTACACTCACTATAACGCTCGCTGTCGGCTGTGGCTCAGGAACACCTGTTGCAGACAACCCGGCACCACGGAATCAGGATGGGATCACGACAAATGTCGGTACGCCACCGCCTGCCTCGTTAAATCCCCCTCCCACGGACATTGTGAGCCAGTTTCTCGACGAAATTCGCCGTGGAGGCGAGGATTCACGAGCAAACGCACTGCTCACCTCGCGTGCTCAAAGTGAGCTCAACCGCATCGGTCAAACCATTCAACCCATCGGATCCCCCAATGCCAGCTTCGAAGTCACACGCTTCGAGCTGCATCCCGAGGATACAACAGCGGCCATGGTGCATAGCGTTTGGTCGGAACCCAACGCCGAGGGCGGTAATGTCGCCTCGTCCCAAGTCGTTTGGGCACTCCGCCAAGAACAAAGCGGCTGGAGAATCAGTGGCTTGGCAATCACGATCGATCCTGAGGCTGAAGATCCTGTTGTCTTCAATTTCGAGGATGGGAATCAAATGGCGGCGATGCTTTCCGAACCGGCGAACGGCAATTCTGAAGTTTCATCGCAGGCTGCCGCCCCACAATCGACGCTGAATCGCTGATTCGAAGGTAGATTCAAAACATCCCCCCCACGGGGGCTTTGCGGGCGATAAAAGATCGTTGATGTCCAACAAGGGGGCGTTTTCTCCCTTTTTCGTCTTTTGGCCCGACGCCCGGTGTGCGTTAAGAAGCACATTTCTTCAGATGATCAGAAATTTGCTGAATCTCTTTGTGACAATTATTTCCTGAATTTCAAGTCACGCCCGATTGACACCCATGTGACGCTGGTTACCCTATCGCTCGAAATTACGCGGTCGGAATAACCTACGCAATCTTCCTATGTTGATGCTTTGTTTAGGTGTCCATCGCAGCATTCGTGAGACTGCTGGCGCGTTGCCAGCGGCGCGAAATGTGGGGCCTCAGGAATCAGGCCCGGAACCATGATGTGCGAATTCGGATCGCACCTAACTCCGAACTCTGGAGATTGAAGATGAATCGGACTGTGGTGAGCGGCATTGCCGCGTTCGCACTGATGATTGGTGCGGGACTTGCTATGACTGACACAACTGCCGAAGCTGGTCGCTGCGGTGGTGGACTTTTATCCCGTCTGCAAGCGAAAAGCTGCGGCGGAAATGTTTTGTCGAATCTCGGCAACAAAAGCTGTGGTGGTGGATTGCTTGCACGCCTACAGGCAATGCATGCTGCTGACTGCTGTGCTCCTGAAGCTGCTCCTTGCGAAGAGCCAGCACCATGTGCAACTGAGACCGAGTGCACTGATGATTGCTGCGAAAAGCCATGCCTGCTTGAGCGTTTGATGAGCAAATTGCGTCGCAACAAGGCTTGCTGCGAGGCAGATGATCCATGCGATGGTGCTGAGGAAGCTGAGAGCAGCAGCGACTCCGCTGAAGAAGCTCCCCAAGCTCCTGCGGCTGACGCAAAAGCCGACGCCTAATCCGCGTTGAGGATCGATTTTCAGGATTCGTTTCCTGAATCGGTCAACAGAATCATATGGCCCCGTCGATTCCAGAATCGGCGGGGGTTTTTTGTGCACTGACGAATTGTTCAACGATGTCGGGCCGCAGTCGTGCGGCATTATTGGAGTCCTCAACGTCCTCTGGC
>JAAHTH010000681.1_pt2 | contig 23291 bp, 25 predicted proteins | sample 6116091 | NCBI WGS metagenome assembly JAAHTH01 (sample SAMN13939990, study PRJNA603662) | sponge metagenome | isolation source: marine sponge | host: Mycale hentscheli | place: New Zealand | collected 2006 | reverse complement strand
GCTTTGATAACAGCCTAAGTATTAGATATTACTGTTAGCATGGTTACAACTAATGTATTATCTAGAAATACAATCATTAATTCTGCAACACCAGTTGCATTAACTGCTGGTAAGTTATTGACACCAGGCGCATATAATATATATAATTTGATTACATTCTTTGCAATATCTGGGACTATATTAACGAGCATATTTGGTAGTTCCCGCATGTTATACGGGGTTAGCGAATATTACAGCTATCTATCACCTCTTCGGTATGTAAATGATCAGACAAAAACCCCTATTTTTAGTATTATTGTTGTAACATTATTATCTATTTTGGCATTAGTAATTAAAACGGTAGAACATGCTGCGGTATTTACAAGTTATTTATTCTTCGTTATATTAATTCTCGTAAATATCTCTCTTATTTATCTTCACTATAGAACTGATTCAAAAGAAAAATTAAATGAATTATGGTCATCATCATTAAATAAACACTTTCCTGTAACACCATTCTCGTCTATTATAACTAGTATTATAGCAATATTAGCTAGCTTCTGAGATATATTGTAATCTTATTTTATGTTTAAAATTGGCCTTTTCCATGAACATGAACAATTTAAAATTTATTCGTGAATAATTATTTAGATTTTCTTTTAATGCCACACGTGTATTTAGTTTAAATTGAGGAAGGTAAACAATATATTGATACATATTATCATTCCTATAAATTTTATCATAAACATATCCTATATATGTTTCTGTTAAAAGTGTCGGATTTGTCATACATTGGGCTAAAAGGGCACAGTCCGATTGTACCTTTCTAATAGCCCTCATAGTTGTATTAATATACTCAATACGATCAAACCATTGATCATAAAATTCAGAACATTTATCCGATAATTCTAACATATTTAAATTTTTTTGAAATTGAATAATATTAAGTAAATCTATTAATCTACGAATAGGAGATGTCATATGAATATATGCGTCTACTTTCAATACGTCATGTTTCATATCCGTTTGATATGGAATATATTGTCCAGCGCTACTATTCCATACACGCACAAACATTTGCACATCATCCGGTAATGTATCAGGAACATCAATATTAGGATTCAGAATTAATGATCTATATATACCATTTTCATAAGACATCATTTTTTGACCTGTCCACCAATTAAATAATATCATTGTGTATGCAACAACATCATGACTGTTCTTAATTTTTCCTATATATTTATAATTCGGTGCTATTTCCCGCAGAATATTAAACGCCGATTTATAATCTGCATTACTTAACAGTATTTCCTCCTCATATCTATAATTTTTGTTTACTTTTATCAGACAATTTGAATATTTAGAATTAGTTACACGTCCATCTTTAATATGTAAATCTAATACAATTGCAAAACGATTTTGATTTTCTTGTAAACTGCACAAACAATCAGACAAAATGGTTGGCAACATAGGACGCTTCCTATCTGGTAAATAAATTGTAGCCACCCTCTGTGAAAACGAATCCCATAAATCTAGTATTTCCATCCATATAGCAACATTAGATATGTATATACTAAATTCAGTATAATCAGAATGTTTCTGTATACTTATTGCATCATCAAAATCAGTGCTAGTATCAGGATCTATACTAAATATATTATAATCTCTCCTATCTTCAATTTTTGGAAAACGCTGCATAATAATATCTGTATATTCATCTTCAGTTCTACTTTTATAACTTTTAATTGCATCTTTCATAAATGTAGTTATAGATGAATTTAAACTTTTACAATACAACTGATACTCATAAAAATTAGCCAGTTTATCAACACCGCCAATTTTATTTATCATACTTCCTATAGGATGTTTTCCGTCCCAACTTTCAAATTTGAATATCACATACTCATTTACAGGTTTTTTACTGAAATCGCAACTCTTAATATTTAAAGGGATTAAGAATGATGGTAATCGGCTATCATCTGGTAAACATCTATAATATTTTTTATTTTTATTCTGTCTGCCATAGCTTATATTATCAGATAATACCAATACTCCTGAAATATGTTTCGCACTACGCAGTGATGAAACTAATACTTTTGTTTTTATTCCATCATATTCTATAACATCATTATGAAACAATTTTAAAGATATAGGATCTATCGGAAGTTTCTCTTGCACCATAGATAATTGATTTATATATTCATGTGTCCCATAATTTCGGTCTCCAATGTGAACCTTATACATCTGATATACATAATATAAAATAATATGTATATCAATTTTATATTATATCAAATAACACACATCATCTCTTTCGTGTATTCCTTTTCTTATTTTTTGATTTTTTGTTTTTTTGAACTATCTTGGCTCTTTTTTTAGAACGTTTACCGCCCATCTGTTTTACTTCTGAAAGAAATTTATTTGCCATTTTTTGTGATATTTTACTGCCCAATTTAAATTTTGAATACTTAATTTTATTCCTTTTTGCTGTCTTCTTAATACTTGGCTTTCTCGATTTAATAGTTTTAGACCGATTTAACTCCTTCACTGTTTGATATTTTAACGACGGTATTGCTGGTTTATACTTATCAGAATCGCTGCTCTGAATGTTAGATTGTTCACTATCACTATGAGATCCTTCTGATCGTTCACTTGTAGTTTCTTCTGTTATTCTGTCTAGCATTGGTTTATCACCTTCACGCATTCTTAATCTTGGCTCAGTACCAACATATAAAAATTCACTCCCATGACTTGGTGTTACTGATGCAATCAAAGGATTGACTGCCTTACTATGTGGTGTATATTCCCTAGGTAATAAAAACTTACTTATTTGCTTTGCCTTATTTTCACTTTTTTTAATATCTGTTTGACTTTGATCAGGTTGAGGACTTTGTGTAATATCTTCAGTTGGGTAAACATTACATGTGGTATCAGCGATCGTATACAACATTGATTTATCATTATCCTTTACACCGATTATATCTGATGATATTTCTTTTGCCTTTTCTATAATTTGCGATAATTTTAATTCGTCATCTTTCAAAATAAATTCATTAAAATCATTACTCAAGCGATTATTCGGCGTATTATTGTTTGGTTCAATAAATGAATTATTTAAATATACTGCACTAAAACGATGTCCTTTACCGGTTGTATCATCGCCTAATTCTTCCCCCGCTTTATGACCTCGTGAATATATCATTTTAATAATATTTCTTACGGTAGTAACTGTTTTTTCAGGATGATTGTTATCTCTTTCTTGAATAATAATGACGACACCCGGTCGTGAAATTTCATCTGCTCTACCTTCCATATTAATGACCTTATCAATTTTCTTAGCAGGGCCAACAGTCGCCGAGGTTGTTTTATGTTTCACCTTGGTTTCATCTTCAAATTTATAGGTTCCAATTACATAATCTTCATTTTCTGCAAAATCTATTTTTCCTCCTTCTTCTAACCATTTGGCTTCTGTATTCCAGTTGCTTATTATAGATAACATTTTTTCATCATATTCACTTACTTGAAGACTACAGTTCCCCACCTCCTGACCGATATATATCTCCCTATCAGTCAATCTTATCTCATTCATGTCCTCACTATCTGCTCTACCATGGGCTGTTATATAAATTCCAACCATATATTTGATTTGTTTACGAACTGAAGGCATTATATATTGACGTTAGAATATATGTTTTCGTTTTTATTACAATTTCTAAATTTATTCTAAAATAATTATGTTACATTATTATATTTATTTCAATGAACATGTTATATAATTTACCAGATGAACTGATAGAATATATTTTCAGCATATTACATAAAAATAATTACTTACCTGTTCTGAAGGAATTAGAAGAACGCACCATATTACGAAACAATGAAAAGGTGCATGAAATTGTTGAAAATTTTGTTGAACAACTTCTTCAAGACGTAATCGGCAATATGAATCAACAATTATAGGTCATCTTTTTTACCGTCATCTACCGGCACTTTATCACTATTTATTACCGGCACTTCCTCTGATTTCTTAGATAAGTTGATACTTTCCATTTTTTTAACAATTTGATGTTTGATATTCTGATTCTGTAACATATGCATAAATATTTCTGGAGAGATTGCAATATTATTCATATACGTTTTATATTTTAAGGAAATTAATGAACTGTTCTCTCCAAATTTAATGCTATACCACCAATAAGCTGGTATAAAAACAACTTGCCCCTTTTTTAATGTAATTTCAAGAAATTTCATCTTATTCATATCTGCAGTATATTTAGGATCTGGATTCCATGGATTAATTGCTGATCTAAATTCAAAATTATCATAATCTTTAATTTGATATAAATATTTTTTATTACATGGCGGCGTTAATTTAATCGTTACATCTCCCTGTGTAGCAATATAATAATTTCTATAATTTAAACTATATCTTAATGGGGTTGTTGTGTCACTTGAACCTGCTATAACATCATAGTTACAATTTGATACTAAATATGGTCTAAAAAATTCATCATGATATTTGTAATGTTTAACCAATCCGGTTTCTTCCAAAAAATCCGAATTTTTCTCAGTAAAATAAATACTTTCATTATCACTATCAAATAACTTTTTCGTCGCTTCTAATGTCAATGGTATATACATTTCTTCATTATTATCATCATTTACATTTCTTACTCTTAGGTCAAATGCACTGTGACTAGCATGCATAGAATCAAAACTACAGTTTTCTAATAAATAATTATTATCTAGATCAAAAATTACCGGTTGTCGTAAATCACATATTTCCTCTAATTTCTCTTTTGACGGTTCATCTATTTCATAAATCTCTAAATCATCGCTGGTTTTAATATGATAGAAAATATGCAAATAAAAAAATAATATTAAGCAAAATATCAAAAATGCCACAATATTCTTCATCTTATTAAAATTTAAGACTAATATTTTTGCATTTATACTTATTAATCAGTATCATCAAATTTTGGCGCAAGATATAATCTTAGATGACATTCATTTTCCAGATTATAATCCATTCTAAGTGGATAATCATTGCTAAGATTAAGAACTCCTTCATCAGTAAGCTTATAAAACTGACAAACACGTTTAAGCAAGCTTACGGCAAATGTAACTGATACAGTTGTATCTTCATCAATCAAGAACTCATTCAAATCTTCTAAAGGAATGTCAACCTCCATAGTTCCAGTATCACCTGCAACATCAAACTTAATTTCTTCTTCAGAACATGAAATATTTACAGTATCATGAAACAAGGCAAATTGGTCAATAAGCTTGCTAATTTTTCTGGTCGGAATATTGATTTCTGCTGAATAATCAAAGTCTGGAATAGTAAGCTCTTGAATTGAATTGTCAAGTAGACTCATTTTAAATTGTTTATTAAATTCGGTCTTATGATCACTCTTAAACTTGATATGTAGATAGTCATCATTATTTGTGGTCATCTCAATACTTTGATTTTCTTCACGAATATTCAAAACTTTATGCATATTTCCTGTATTAATGCAAATTAGTTCTTGATCAACTCCCTCTGTAAAATCAAACTCAGTAAACCACTCCTTGTTCAAAACAAGTTCAAACATACAAACATGACTGGAATCCATTCCCTGAACATATACCATTTTATTGCTGAATCTCATCGCTATTTCATTTGCAATCTGTGTTAAGTTTTGAAAAATCGTCCCGAACTGATCGGACTTCTTGGCGTCATTGATTAGCAACTTCATTTAATATTATTATTAAATGAAATAATATTTTCAATTATCTGACTAATTATCATTATTTCCTTTTTTGTTTCTACCCTTACTAACTTCTCCTTTAATTGTAGCCATATCTTGTTGCAATTGCATAATAACAGATTTAAGTTTTGTTACTTCAGCCTCTAGTTTACTAATTTTTTTTGTTTGTTCTGAATCTTCATCTGTGTCATTTTTTAATAACAGTTCATCTTTCACAGATGAAATTAGTCCCATTACTTCATCTTTAGTAGCTGTAGAACGGACTAATTCGTCAGTTTTCTTGAACAATCCATCAATTTCATTCTTAATATCAGGATTGTTACTTCCACCCTTTTCTATTGCTGTAAGTCTTCCATTTACAGTATCGGAATTTTCAGCCATTGTTTTTAAAAATTGGTCACATTGTTCCCAATGTTCAGAGTGATCCAAATAATTATTTCTTAAGACGTCAATCTGTTTATCATGCTGCATAACTAATGCCTCAATGCTAATTGGTTGTTTTGGCTGTTGCTTCTCCATTAATTTAGTATTTGCCTGATTAGGCATCCCTTTAGCTCCTCCTGCTCTTCTACGATGCGCCGCTGCTAATGCTGCTCCACTGCTCATTTTATAAAATAAATATTATTATATTTTTATATTATTTTCGCATTTCCATTTTAATTGGCGAATGACTATTATAATTACATAATTCAAAGTCTTCTATTTTGTAGTCCTCTATATTTTTTCTATCGCGTTTTTTGATCAACAGCGTAGGAAAGTCAATAGGTTCATTGTTTACTTGCTTAGATAATGGTTCAATATGATCATCGTAAATATGAGCATTTCCTAAATGATAAATAAAATCACCTACTTCTAAATTACAAAAGTCTGCTAAAATATATGTCAAAAAACTATAAGATGCAATATTAAAAGGGACTCCTAAACCTATATCACCACTACGTTGATATAATGTGCATGACAATTTATTACCTACAACATTAAAATGCATTAAAACATGACAAGGCGGCAAAGCCATTTTATCTATTTGGCATGGGTTCCATGCAGAAATTATTAGTCTTCTAGAATATCTTTCTACAGGATCCTTTAATGCCTTAATAACATATTCTAATTGATCTACACCCTTTCCAGTATAATCAGTATTACAATCTTTATACTCTGCGTTAAAAAAGCGCCATTGATGACCATAAACAGGGCCCAAGTCATCCTCTGCCAAATATTGTAACCCTCTACTATCTAAGAATTCTCTAGAAGCATTATCATTCCAAATTCTAACATTCTGTTCTTTTAGAAGAGTATTGCTAGTAGAACCTTTAATAAACCATAATAATTCTTTCAAACATGTTTTCCATGCAACCTTTTTAGTGGTTAAAATCGGAATTTTATTATTGGCTAGAGAGAAAATCATTGATGCACCTATAACTACTTTAGTAGTTCCATTTCTTCCTTCTATAAATTCACCCTCATTTATAATGTCCTTTATTAAATCTATATATTGATATTCTTCATGTCGTCCTTCCAAATATTTAGACACCAGTGTTTTTAGCATTTTATATAGCTATTTATTTTCTTCTTTTTAACTGTTTTAATTTCTTGTTATAATTTAAATGGAAAGAAAAGAAACAATTGTTCAAAATGTTGGCTTTATCAAACATGTATTCAATTTTGACGAAGATACAAAGATTGATTTGTTAAATATTGTCCAGTATGCATTTTTAAGTATAATTCCTTTGGTTTTTCTTAATAAATCTATTCAACGTTTCATACCTGAAAGTGATGACAAAAAAGGTTCATTTGAAATTTTAGCAGAGGCTCTCGCACAAATTGTATCTATGTTTGTAGGCATTTTCTTTATCAATCGCATTGTTACATTTATTCCAACGTATAGTGGAGAGAAATACCCTGAGTTTAATCTTATTACCGTTATCCTAGCATTCTTAATGATACTATTAAGTTTACAGTCTAAATTAGGTGAAAAGGTCACTATATTGACTGATAGAGTAAATGATATGGGGGGAGGAGAACAAAAAAAGGAGGCACTATCAGGCCAAAAAAAGAACAAAAACATAGTTACAACAAAACAGCCAATTTCTCCAGGACACCAAGCTAGTCGTGCTGACTTAGGATTATTACCAAATGGTGCGCTACCAGGTACGGGTGGCATGAGTTTAACTGGTGCTCCTGGGGGTCCTCCTGATTTCCAAAGTATGTATGTGAACCAAAATAATCCTTTGGTAGGTGCATCAAATCCACAAGATAGTGAGGAGGCTCAGCGTAATGCTATGAATCATAATCTAAATATGAATATTGATGGTCTACCACCATCTGAACCAGAGGCATTTACTGGATTTGGTGGCGGAGGCACTTTATTTTAATCATATAATAAAATTATTACTTATATGATTATTTAACTATTTGTAACTTATCATCTATTACAACAGCCTCTGATAAATTTGTTTTAATAACATTATTATTTTTCTCTCTTTCACTATCATCTTTACCACCCATAGCTGTTTGAATAATTTTCATATACTCTTCAATTCCCGCTTCAGAAGAATGCCAATCTGGATTATTCTCCTGCCATTCTTTAATTTTATTAATTTGTTTTTTAGCCACAGTGTCTATTGTTTTATTTAGTTTCATATGTTTAGAATCTTCCTCCCAGTTATTTTCGTTTTTAACATAAAACTGCTGTTTTTTTTGATCACTACATTGAATAGGTCTTGAAGTTGCATCTAAATCTTCAAGATTTTTAACAAAAATATTCGTTATACCTTTAACATAACCATAATTTTTAGTATAAATTAAATCATCAAATGTAAGTTGTAGTGAATTAACAAAGTCATTTATACTCATGGCATCCTTACATTCTGTATTTAAAAATACATTAAAATTAACCTTTTGATTATTGTTAATAGTTGCATTAATAATATTATTATTATTATCGTTTACAATTTTTTCACAAAGCATTGTATTTTTATCAGTTGTTTCTTTTAAAATATTTAAAATATCTTCATTTTGTTTTTGCAGACACGTTATTTGGTCTAAATTTGTTTGTATACATGTTTTTCTGTGTCTAGAAATACCAGATTTGAATTTATAAGACTTGTTACAATGTGGGCATATAAACCGTTGAGGCTTTTCTAAAGAACTTTCGTTTGGGGATTTTGGGGATTTTCTGTTATCATTTGTTATCATTTGTCCCCTAAGGTGTTTTTTGGTAAGACAATGCTTCAAATAGTCTTTTTTATTACATGTATAATAATTACATTTTTCACAGTAATATTTCGTATTATTTTTCAGTGTGCCGGAGTTATCATTATTATCATTTGTTATCATTTGTCCCAAATATATTATATGTAAATATTTTATTTTTAGTTCCTTTTTTTTAGTGCCTTTTTTTTACTTAGATGATTTTACTTAGATGATTTTTTTTTCTTGAAAAAAAGTTCCTTAGATGATCTAAGTAAAAATGAAAAAATACATGCTTTTTTGTACCCTTTTCACATATTTCAAAAATTTCAAGAAAATATTTACAAAAATTCAAAAAAATTGAGGATGAAAAAAGAGAGAAAACTTAAAAACTTAAAATATTAATAATTATTTTCTTCAAGATATTTAAATAAACCCAAACCTAATGTCCAGTAAATTGAAACGACAGTTACACATGTAATTATTACCATTATATATTAAAATAATATATAAAATTTATAGAATATATATATTAATGGATATTAATCATATATTATCATCTTTAGAAAATGAAAATAATGAATCTATAATGCAACTAACTTCATCTAAAATTAGTGATGGAAAAAATAATATTTTACAAAAATTGCAACTAGAGAGAAAAGAATTAAAGGCACTTAATAAAAAACTTAAACAATACAGATATGTTGACGAAATATCAGATATACAATATGGATGTTATATTAGATGGATTTCGTTAAAAAATCCAGATAATATTAAATTAACAAATGGAGGGTTAATATGTGATATTATTATAAACGATGATGATGTAAATATTAGATGTAAAAATAATTTTAATAAATTTATGGAGATAAAAATGAATGAAAATATTGTATTTCAAAAATTAACTGATCAAGAAAGAACATTACTGGGTGCTTTAGATTATCTAAGTTAAATTATCTAATCATAGTATATGAAGAATGTTGGTGTAGTATTTGATATGGATGAAACATTGGGAGAATTTGTTGAAGCGGGTATGTTTTGGGATGGCTTAAACGAATTTTCAAATGTTAAGCTATCTGATGGAGTTTTTTTTAAAATGTTAGATTTATACCCAGAATTTTTACGCCCTGGCATTTATAATATTTTGAATTTTCTTAAAAAATTAAAATTAAAGCATAAAAATCTAAAAATTTATCTATTTACTAATAATCAAGGACCTCCTTCATGGGCTGAATTAATAGTTAAATATTTTGAATGGAAACTCTCATACAAATTATTTACAAAAATTGTCGGTCCATATAAAATTGGAAATAAAGTTATTGAAAAGTGCAGATCAAGTCATGATAAAAAATATGAAGAGTTTATAGAATGTGCTGATTTACCAGATTCTACAGAATTATGTTTTGTTGATGATCAAGAACACTATGGAATGGACCATAATAATGTTTTTTACATTAAAATAAAACCATATCATTATTCATTACAATCTAAGATAATGATTGAACGTTTCGTTAGTAGTTATTTAGCAAGTGAATTAAAAATAGATAGTATAAAATTCATAGATTTTATGAAAAAATTTTTAAATTATTTCAGTTATAGACATCAAAATAAAAATATAAAAGATTATATTCATGATAAAAATATAACAAATAAATTATTTATCGGAATAAAAAATTTTCTTAAAAATAAGTTACATAAAACAACGCAAAAAAATAAAACAATTAATCGTAATAAAACATATAAAAAAACTAAAATTCCTCACTAATATAATTAGGTAGTGATATTTCGTTTGGTCTATAATCATTTTGTATCCATTCTAATGTTAGATTTATTTCATTTGCAATAGGACTCTTAGATGTCCATTTTTCCTTATTAAGTATATAAATAAGCTTTTTAATCCTACTTTCAATGCCTCCTACATTTCTTGGGGCAACATGTTTAACCGCCCATTCAAATTGCATAGATTGAATTTTATCCTGAAATCCATGAACCAGGCAAATGTGTTCCCAACCAGAACCTTTTGAAAGAGTATATTTTGCACCTCCAGATATTTCCCCGTTATGTTTTCGTAAACGCTGAACAGGATCAGGAGAAATACCGGCATATGTGCATTCATTGTTTTTAATAATATAAAACGACCATTTATCAGTCATAAATATATAAATTATTATTATATATTTATATTACTTTATTGATTAGATTTTTCCTTATAGATGTCTAATGTTCGCGCACTAGAATCTTTTGCGTTTGTATATCGCGGCATCCAAAAATACGGTATAACATGCGCGCATCCTTTATAATGTCTATCAAAAATAGATCTATAGAATATTTGCTCGCGTGTAATAGGTATATTATGTGTCCATTCAACACCGCGTGGAATACTATCATATGTAGTACCATATAGCTCTATAATTTTTTCATCAATTATAGAATACCAAGATTTCTTCAGACTGCTAACTCCATCACTAAATGCCTCTTTAGTTCTCCATAAAACTTCATTGGGTAAAAGTCCGCTATCAGAGAATGCCTTACGAAGAAGATACTTCTCACACTGATTATTACGCTTATGAAAGCGGAGGGCTGGAGGCAAAGACAAATAGAATTGGACAAAACCTCTGTCTAAGAATGGCGTGCGTGGTTCTAGACCATGGGATGAAATAGATCTATCCGAGCGTAAAACATCAAAACAAGAAATATTACTCAATAAACGTTTACATTCTTTATCAAATTCTAACATATTGGGAGCACAGTGAAAATACATATATCCACCAGCTAGTTCGTCTGAACCATCGCCATTAAAAATAACCTTTGCATCACTATGTTCTGCAATATATTTACCAATAAGATAATTTCCAACACTAGCACGAACAGTTGTAGTATCATAACTTTCAATATTCTCAATAACGGTTGGAATAGCATCAAAAAATTCTTGCTCACTCATTGTAATCTGTGTATGTTTAGTTCCTATATGATCTGCTACAATTTGTGCATATTTACAAACTTCTGAACCAGGCAGACCAATACCATATGTTTCTAGTGTGCCGGGATAATCTTTATTAACTAATGCAGTGACTAGACGACTATCTAATCCGCCCGAAAGTAAACATGCAATAGGACGATCTGTCGTATCTACACGCTTTTTAACAGCATTTGAAAAATAGTTTTGAATATTATACAGAGCTTCCTCCTCGTTTGTAATTGTGTGCATAGTCATAACGCCAGGGTTTGTATAACGTGTTGAACAATCTAACATCCACGAGCTAGAGCTATCTAGTGTATATCTACTATATGTTCCAGGTTGAACTATTTTACAAAGCATCCTATCACTATGTTTTTTAAATGAAACAATACTTTGCAATGTAGATGCGAATGCAACAATGCCTCCGCGTATATTTTCTTTATCAGCAATACTAAACAACGGTCTAACCCCATATGGATCTCTAGCAATAAATATCTCATTTATATTGGCATCATAAATCGCGAATGCAAATACCCCATCTAACTGTGACAATGTATATTCAATACCAAAATTAATATACATGTGCAAAATAACCTCACAGTCGGAATTTGTTTTGGGTGTTACATCCAATAACTTATATAGAGCATTATAATTATAAATCTCTCCATTGCAAATAACAGAAATATTATCAATAGTGATCGGTTGATGTGAAATTTCATCTAGCCCATTAATGGCTAATCTATGAAAGCCAAATGTAGTTGAATCATTAAAATCATGCAATTTTGAATATTCAGGACCACGTTTAGCAGATTTATTAAACTGTCTTTCAATGAATGTTTTACTTAAAGCTCCTGTGTTATTTAGCACACCAAAAATACCGCACATTAAATTAATTATTGCTATTGCTTTAGGTAAATTTTATATTAATATATTTATATAATAAATGACTGATAAAATGTATGGTGTAGTAAATGGAGCCTATATTTGCAATATGAATAGAGATGCAGAATTAAGTGAAAGGTTAGCCGCAAGAAATATTCCAGATGGCAATTTACCTCCTCAATTTAGTATGAGACCTGCATCTACTAAATATTCAATTATGCCCATTGTAGATCCACGAAGTCCTGCAGCATTAACCCCGCTCAAGCCTGTCCAAAATTTTAGTGTTGACAAAATGTTTAATCCAGGAAATGCACAAGGTCCATGGCCAGGATTTGCTAATAATGTAGATAATGAATCAAAACTTAGAAATCAATTTATGGCCTTACAGAAAAGCGATCAAGCATATTATATACCACCAACTACAAGTGATTTATATAGTTCAACATCAAATTATGTTAATCCTAGTCCCGAGCAATCAAAGTTGATGTTTTCACAGGAAGCATTTCAAACAAATATGGATAAAAGATGTCCGTTTGTGGATGATGCTAATGCAAATTTTTTTAGCAATTCAACTAGACCTAAATGCGTATTAAAAAGCGGTAAAAGGTAAATATTATAATATATATTAAAATATTATATTATAATGTCCAAATTATCAGAAATTGATGCATTAACTTTACAATATTTTACAAATTCTAATCAATATAATAAAATAGCAAACCCTCAAACAAATAATATAACTGAAGCTGATAAAAAATTTTATAGAAAACGAATAATACAACTTACCAAGGATTCATTTAAAATGGAACCTCCCATAAATGAAATAAGGAAGGCATTTGACAATTATTTAATTACATGCATTGATTATTTCAAAGTTATTGATGCAAGTGATATAATGCAAGAGGAATATAATGGTTTTGTAACAACAGATGCAAATCTAGATAATGTTTTAGGTTTAGTAAAAGATGAAGAAGATCCAGATAAACTACTATTTAAAGAACAGGTTACACCCACACAAACATTAGATAGTTTTGTAAATCTTAAAAAGGTTTCAATTAATACTGAAAAATTACCTCAAAAGAAAATAATTAATATAAAAGATAAAAAATTAAAAACAAAGGGCGTAAAGAAGAAAAATGAAAAGGTAAAAGAAAATGTTTAATGAATATATAGATAATAATGACAAAAAGAACACATAAAAAAATATATGGTAAAAAATCACGCAAACATTATGTTAATACTTTTAAGAGCTTAAAATCAAAATGGAAACCTAGTGTTTATTCTTCATTAAACAACCGACAAACACTTAAGAATATGAAACCTGATAAAAAAATCAAATGCAGTGCAAATACATCTGAACAAGATTACACGTGTTATTCTTCTAAATCGCTCCATAAACTTAAAAAATATTGGAATACAAGACACCCTGATAGAGAAATTAAAACGAATGATAATAGAGAAATTTGGCAAACACTTAAGAAATACATGCAAAATGCGTGTAAAAATGAAGCTTGTTGGTTAAAACAATTATTCATTAAAAATAATCTAGACCAAGAATTGTTAAGTCATACCTTTGCACCATATTCCCCGAAATCTTGGAATACGGATCCATATACATGGCTCACTAGTGTTGATATAGATAATGTAATGCAACAATATGAAAAAGAATTGCATAATTTTGAATTTATAGGTCCGTCACCAATTGACTTTGATAAGAAAAAGGCATATGGAGAATGTGTCTGGGAAGAATTATGTCATTTAAATTTAAAAGCAAAACTTAAAGAGGGTATATATAAAATCGGTATAGTTTTTAATACTGATCCGCATACTGAATCAGGTGAACACTGGATTGCATTATTTATAGATATAAAAAAACATTATATTATGTATTTTGATAGCACAGGCGCTAAAATGCCAAAAGAGGTTAACGTGTTAATTAAAAGATTGGAAAAACAATTTACTGAAATGGGAACAAATGTTAAAATATATACAAATGAAGGGTTTAAACATCAAAAAACTGAAACAGAATGTGGAATATATGTTATGTATTTTATTTTAGAATTAGCAATGGAAGCTAAATCTCCCGAGTTTTTTAAAAAAAAGATTATTCCAGATAGTCATATGAGTCGTTTACGTAAAATATATTTTAATGAACAAAGATAATAAAATAATAAAATAATATTTTAATATTAATAAAATGAATACAATTGATAGTTATTTATCACAAGAAAATAAAAAAACATTATGGTCTGTTTTATACGAACAAGGTGCTTTTTCTAACTTTGGAGATAATGATTTTGAATCAATACATAATTATTTTGAAACTTCATTAAAAAATAGTGCTCAAAATATTACTCCACAAGATAATTTATTGAATGTAAATAAAAGTTTTATACGAAATATGATGCAAAATCTCTCTTCAATGAAAAACAAAAGTCATGTTGCTGACAAACAACGTGTAACAAGCAATGAAATTTCAGGACAAAGACAGGAAGAATTAAATGAAAGATTGAAGATCCATGAAGATAATTTGAAAATGATGATAAATCCCAAAAAACCTGGAGAAATTTCATTTACTGATGAAAATGAAGATACTCCTATAGGGGATGATATGGATTCATTATTAGCTGAAAAAATTGCCCAGAGAAATTTAGATATAGATGTTACAAATACTGCTAACAACACAATTGAAAGTCATTCATGGTTGGACGGAAAATCAGCTGATTCAAGCGAATTAGAAAATAATAATATAAATCAGGAAAAGAAAAAGGTAACTTTTGAAGATGATAATTTACTAAATGATACTGTAGTGACTGATTCAGCAAGCAAATTAACCGACAATCTATTTAGTAAATTAAAAACAAAGCCAACATTAGAAATTGAAGAGGTATCAAAAACTGATGATTCTGAGATAAAGCAAAAATTAGATACAATATTATCTAGATTAGATACAATAGAAAAAGCTATTAATTCATTAGTTATTTCAAAATAAATATAAATTTTTATGTAAAAATTATATTTATTCAATATCAATAATTTCTCCATCGGTATTTCTTACTACCTTGCCAATAAAAATAGGATCACCTTCTTTTGTTTCAACAGCCTTTTGATAACTATCAAAATCATATAATTGGTCAGTGTCCTTTCTTAAAGCAAATTTAGTACCGCTAATCTTGATTTCCTGCGCCTTCCATTTAATTTCTCTCTTATTTTTTCTTGCAACAGAATCTGATTCTTCACCTGTAATTGAAGGCTTGAATGAATACAAATTTGTATTTGTTGAGCCAAATGAAAAACATACAAGAGATTCACTTTCATTACTCTTAGAATGCACTTGACAATCAATAGAAGATTCCTTGACTGATTTTAACAATTGACCTATAATTTCCTCCTTTGCTTTAGAAATTTCATATAAGAATTGATCACTTGTAATAATTTTTGAAGGGTTAAATCTACTCTTGTCCTGTAATCTAAGCTCTATATTAGCATCACTATCTGTTTGTTCCTGAGAGAATTTCATCAAATAAAGAATAACCTTGAGATTTCTAAGATCACTTGGTAATTCTTCGTGACTACATATGCGTCTTGCGCGCCCAATCGCCTGTTGAACACGAACTGGATGCCAATATGGTTCAGTAATATGGACATATCTAACATTTTTAAGATTAATACCTTCAGCGCCTGCTGCAGTAATCATAATAACCTTAATAATACTACCTGTAATATTATCATCACCTAGTTCTTTTATTTGCGTTACCAGGTTAGGTGGTAAATATTCCCAACTATTATTGAATATATTTCTAATTAATTCCTTTTCTTCCACAGTTTCTGTTCCCGTATATAGTGCAAATTTGGGTTTGGTAATATCCTCTTGTGCGATGTTAATTGTCCATGTCCCAGCGGTTGTTTTACTTAATTTAAATTCAGCAAATCCATTAGCTTCCAAGATTAGTTTTAAAAGTCCAATACCTTCTAATGTTCTAAACTGACTATAAATCATATGTAATCCAATATGTTCAGGGTCCTGAATATTTTCCAACATTGCTAAGAATTTAGGACTATAAGTTTTAATGCAGTGGGATTTAAAAATGTCGCAGATTCTTCCTTGAGTTTCTTAAGAGTTTCTTGTAATCTTTTTTCATATGCAATCGCACCAGGTTCTTCCAATGCTTCAGCTAAAACTAAATTAGAATCTTGTAATTCTTCAACAACTGTATCAAATGCATCTTCCTCATCCTTCTCCATAGCATCTTTAGGACTTCCAACTTCAAGCAGGTTGGCTAATTCTGCACCACTTTCGCTCAAACCTTGTATTTTTTCAATCTCATCCATGGCAGTTTGTATATCTTGCTCAGCACCCTGTCCTGGCATAGGTCTTGGAATTTCTCTAGGGAAAACAAAATTACAAAAGGCACGAGAGAAAATACGATAGGTTGAAACAGTATCATCAAATAATCCTTCTTTTCCTGCATTTTTCTTCTTCTTCTGTGCATTTCGTTTATCAAGTGATCTTTCTTTAGAACGCGCTTCTTCATAAACACCAAATTGGTAATTACTCATTTCAATATATTTAATTTGTAAATCACCCTTATCTGGATTATATTCAGGCATTAACTGTTCTTGTGCGCTTCTATAATAAGAGGTTAATCCTAATATTCTTCGTTGAAACATATCCTTATTTTTTAGATTATCGGTTTTTTCATCAATGAAAAAGTTTTTAAAATCATCAAGGCTATCAGGGAGAGCCTTGTGTAAATCAACGCGTGCATTTGATTCTACTTCAATGCCATTTTTATTAAGTAATTTTGTAATACTGGCAATAAAATCATTGTTAAATTTTGTATCATTCACATATGCCATATCCTTATGTTTTACGCCAGCATATGTCCCTTTTGCATCAGCTTTATCAACAAATGCAAATGGATTTCTAGTAATAACTAATGTGCTGTTTCCTGGTTTATAGTCTATATAATCAATATATTTACTACCATGTAATAACTTTGTCATATTTTCGTTATTATACTTCTTGCTAGTAGTTATATTCAATTTCAAAGTCCATGTAGTTATATATCCTCTAAGAATATTGTATAAAATAGCGATCTCATTAGGATAATTAATAACCGGTGTTCCAGAAAGTAAAATAACTCTGCAGTTTTCAGCGCTCATCAAAAACTCATATAATCTCATTGCGAGAGATTCTGGTTTTTTCAGTTTGTTTACAATTCTACTTATAAAATTATGCGCTTCATCAATAATTACAATTCTATTACTAAATGGGTTTACCGTAATAGATGAGCCATCGCTATCAACTCTTTGAGTTAATTTTTCAAGATGTGAAAATCTAAGTCCATTATAACTAATAAATTGATACTTATGACTAATCATCTGATCTAATTGTGCATCTAAACTTTGTTTTTCCTCTTGATCTAATGATTCAAAATTAGATGGCTGCTTAACATCAACCATCCATGCACCGCCCTGTTTAGTTATATAATCAATAGATATGAGAAGTGTATCAGAGAGAAGTTTCAATAATTCTGGATTATTCCCAACTTGTATAAATTCCCAAAACTGATTTTTTTTATACAATTCATCGCCACATTTTTTAAGTTCTTCTATATAGTTCATACGTAATGATGCAGGAGTCATAACTAGAATCTGTTGCTGTGATTTCATACCTTCAGCTATAGCAATAGATGCGCATGTTTTACCAGCTCCTAATCCATGATATAAAAGAAGACCGCGATATGGAGTATACATGTTAATGTAATCTCTAACAATTTTCTGATTAGTTAAAAGTCCAAATTGTTGAGAATTTCTAGTTTCACATGTTACATTGCCTTCTAAATCTTCAAGTTCTTTAGCGTATGGCTGAAATAATCTATTAATAAAATTAGTAAAAGCTTCACGATTGTTCATGTAATATGTAGAACTGGTTAAAATAATATTAGGTTGTGGTTTAGGAAGCCGTGATGCAATAATATCCGGTCCATATTGAACAGTAGTAGCAGTAGGATCAAATGAAGGTTTAGAAAAATCAGGTGCCTTAGTAGTTCTTGGTTTTACTATAGAAGCGGTTGAAGCCATTTGACTAATAGTTCCCTTTTTAATAGCGATCTGCTTAGCAGGTTTTAATTTAAGTTTTCCAATTTTTTTACTTGAGGAAATTTGCGATTCTTCTGGAATAGATGAAATCGCTTTATCTTTTAAAATATTGATTTTCATCGGCGGTCTTTTGCTCTTTTTGGATGTAACATCCGTTTGAGAGGGCAATGTATCCTTTTCCTCTTCTAATGTTTTCATTACACTGGATACAGCAGCTGTTTCTGGATTAACGCTTGTATCACTGGTTAAAATTGAAAGTGCAGGTTTTATAACAGGTCCACTATCTTTGACGCCTTGTATTTTTTGTGCGATTGATGATCTATCAAACTTCCTTCCTTGTCTATCAACACCTTCTTTTCGTCTATCATTAATTTTTGCCTTAATTTTTACTTTTTGAGCTTCTTCTGGAACAGGAACCTTAATTTCAACAGCCTCTTTTATTTCTGGACTTGGTTTTTCTTCCAAATTATATTTGCTAAAAATAGATGACATTTATATAAAATCATTACATAAAAAACTTCTAATTATTTTTAATTGATACATTTTAATGCCGATTCACAAGCTTCTTGTTCGGCCTTTTTCTTAATTTTGTGTTGTCCAACCCCAAGTAGTATCAATATTTTATCATTTTCTTCCATATATTGTTGTATTGCATGAAAACTATTAAAATCCTTCCAATTAAGTGCAGATTCTCGTTGACATTCATAAATAGCCTGACCTAAACATAAATATACTCCCATTTTATATCCGGTTTCAATATCAGAAGAGATTTCAACATATTCTGGAGTAGTTTTAAATTCTTTTTGAATCTTGACCTGTAAGATATTTTTATAATTATCATCATTTTTAATCAATGATGTCCAATCAATATGCTGCTCAAAAATGTTCTCAATAAATATTTGTGCTATTTGAAATCCAGGACCGGTTACAAAGACATTATCAAACCATTTATCATCATCGTGTATGGTAATTTTATTAAAGTCTAAGAATAGTGCGCCAATAAAGGCTTCAAACAAGCAACCCAATTTTTTCAGATTTGTCCTAATTTTCTTTTCTTCTGCATGCCGTGAAAGAATCAACCATTTATTAATCTTCATATCATATGCTAATTTACCAATAGATTCATTTTTTACAACAGCAATTTTTTTTTCGGTCATAAAACCTTCATTTTCTTTAGGAAATCTTCTATAAAGATAATATTTTGTGATACATTCTAATACTCCATCACCTAAAAATTCTAACCGTTCATTAGATTTAGTTTTAAGTGCCATTACACCATCCGGTTTATCAACAATTGTTATACCAAGAGTTGTATTTTCCAGGTGTGGACGTTTAGTATAAGAGCTATGGACAAATGCCCGCTTATATAAATCCAAGTTATGAACCTTTCCTGGAACTCCATAACGCTGTAGAATAGATTGAACTTCGCTCAATGTAATCTCTTGATTATTAGAATTATATGGATTAAAAAGTAAGCCATTTTCACCTTTAACAATATCATCATCGTTCATTATTGATTTAGCAGATTCAGCCATTACAATAATTAAGGAGAATTGTTTATATCCATTCAAAAAATAAAATATTTAAACATATTATAATGGTCGGATATATGTCTGGAAGTAAGGCGGCTCGTAACACGGGCTCTTTAACTAATCGTTGCCAAGGTGGTGGTGATAAATTATCTGGGTTAGCTCCATCTATTAATAGATTACCTGCTAACTTATCTGCATACAACCGTGCGGTTCATACTACCCCAACACAAAAGGCGTTCGTGCTTGGTAGGACTATCATGGGACCAGCCAACAACCCTTGCGCTAAACCCGGTTGCGCATGTGATCGTTTCCTTGATAGCAAGAATTGCCAAAATAACGGCAATTGCAGAAAGCAATTCCCTCTCAACCAGCATCCTGCTAACAGTGGTGTATATGCCACTCGTTGGGCCAGGAATGTAGGATATGTAGCATCCTTCTAAGAAATAACAAAATAAATTCTAGATTACATTACTTAAACAATCTAAAGTAATGTAATTAATAAATATATTAATGATCATAGATATTGATTATAGAGAAAAAATGTTAATAGAATACTGTAATAATATAAATCAATCACAAGGAAAACAAAATGATAACATAACTATTACATCAAATAATCTCTCTATAGGCGATATTATTATTAAGGATGGTGATAAAGAATTGGTAATTTTTGAAAGGAAGAATATAGCAGATTTAGCAAGTAGTATTCAAGACGGACGTTATAATGAACAATCATTAAGATTAAATAGTCATGCTCTTCCTAATCATAATATTGTATATTTGATAGAAGGTAATTTAGAAGGTTTTAAGCTAAAATATGGTAGAATAGATAAATCAGCTTTATATTCATCTCTCGTAAGCTTGCAATATTTTAAAGGGTTTTCGGTTATTAGAACATTTTCTATAAAAGAAAGTGCAGAAGTTATTATACGTTATGCAGTTAAATTAGGAAAAAATACAAAAAATCAACCGTATTATATATCAACCGATCAACAGGTAAATCCTGAAACAAATATAATGAATGAAAAATATTGTGATGTTGTTCAGAAAGTAAAAAAGGAAAATATTAACAATGAGAATATCCATAATATTTGGCTGTCACAAATACCAAATGTTAGCAACAAAATTGCCGATGCAATTCTCTCAAAATATAATTCTGTTTGGAAATTGAGAGAGATTTTGCAAACAGATTTAAATTGCTTAGACGATATTACAACAGAAACTGAAAAGGGACAGAAAAGAAAAATAAATAAAACAGCAATTTCAAACATAAAAACATTCCTTTTAGTAAATAATGAATCACCATCCAACAATCTGTAATGAATAAATAATGAATAATGAATAAAAGAGAAAAGTATTTATATAAATAAATTATATAATGAGAGACGATGATACTACTTTAGTTAATTCTATTCTATTTGTAGGTGTATTAATATCTTTAGCTTTACTATTTTATTTTATCAAACAAAATAATGATAGGATTGTTGAAGGTTTAGAAAGTAAAATCAAAGAACAAGAAAATAGTGAAGATAATGCTGAGCTTCAGGCTGAAAAAATTAAAACGTTGTTAACGGATGTTAAAGGACAATTAAATATTGACAAAAATATCTATGAATATGAAGATATTGTAGGAGACTTAAAAGATTTAGTAAATGCAAATATAATGAGTACCATTCTTAATAGTAAAAACGACCTGATGAATGCAGATCTTACAAAAGGTAAAGCTATGAATAATATTAAAGAAATAAACGAACTTGGTAAATTTAACAATATTTTAGATGGAGTAAATGGGTTTTTGCAAAAAAACTAATTATTCATAATATAATCAGTATATAAATTATATTATGCCGATGATAATCAATGGTAATTCAATAAATGGTGTCCTGGAACCTAATGTTGCAGGTCCAAACTATGCAGTGCCATATAGTATGATAACAGATCTATCGGGACAAATAACAATCTTAGATAACTCTGTTAACATAATAGATAACTCTATTACAATCATAGACACATCAATTAACAACATTGAGAACCAAATAACAATTATAGATAACTCAATTAATATAATCATAAGTGGAGGTGGTGGAAGCGGTGGTTTTAGTGAAGCTAGTTTTAACGAACTATTTCATAAAAAGCCAGACTTTGTAACTGATGCATCAGGACGATATGATCTTACAGATCAACGCGTAGAATTACAGTGGACAACGCCGCCACAGCAAAGGGCAGCATTTAACTATATTAGTAATCCAAATCAAGACCGAAGAACAACAAATATATTAACACCGGCACTTCCAGGCCCCGGTCAAGCACCTTATTAACCTGGAACGCCTATCAATCTTATTACTCCAAGTAAGAGCACAGGATACTATTCATCAATATTAAATGATCCCAGCTTCAGTGATCTTAACTATCTGCCATATCATCAGTATCTAGGAGTTGATTACAGAACGAATACGGGCGGAACTATATCTTCTTGGCAACAAATAACACCCAGTATGTTAGGTTTCAAGGGAAATACTAATCTTCATCCAGGTGAACAACATTTATGGTATCAAACAAGAGGACTTTTTATTCAGAATGGTGCAGGTGGATCAACACAAGGAAGTGGTGATTACTCACCGAATGTATCAGGGACAAACAAAGGAGATTTCATATATGAATTAGTAGGAAATTCTATATTTGCTGCTGGTGGAGATAGATATCAGTTTCGTATATATTTAACAAATAACTCAGATGAACTACTAACTAGCACGACTAATGATTTAGACTTTGATAGTGAAAATCCTCCTTATTGGCGATACACATACATACCAGATATTTCTACCAGCTTCATAAGTTTTGGTTCTATGGGTAACGCAACCCCACCTCGTAACATATCAAATGGCTTTAAAA
>JAAHTH010001219.1_pt1 | contig 23293 bp, 25 predicted proteins | sample 6116091 | NCBI WGS metagenome assembly JAAHTH01 (sample SAMN13939990, study PRJNA603662) | sponge metagenome | isolation source: marine sponge | host: Mycale hentscheli | place: New Zealand | collected 2006 | reverse complement strand
CCCCCCCCCCCCCCCCCCCCCCCTCCCATTCAAATTAATTTAAAATTATTTTAGTCATTTATATTATAAATCATCTAAAATGGTAAAACAATATTATAAATACAAATTAGAATTTAGCTGTGATAATGTATCCACAACAACGTACCATAAAACAGCTCAGGAAATAAAAGATAAATATGGTATTGCAAAATCTTCACTATTTCTTATTATAAATCCTAATAAAACAACACCAGAAAAATATAGACATTATAAATGTACTAAAATAAAAGAACCAGTATATGAAACTAAAGAGAGAATTATATTAGATTAAATATTTAAAAATAATCTAATAATTATTTATTTTTTTTTAAAACCTTTTTATTTACATTTTTTAAGATTTTTTCATAAAATAAAAATATTAATCTAGTATATATTACTTTAGTATTTTGTAATAATTAGAAATGCCTAAAAAGAATAAATCTGAAATTTTTGTAAGTGATGAACCAGAAGAGGTAGAAGAAGTAGAAGAGGTAGAAGAAGTACAAGAAACACCACCAGAACCAAAGAAAAAAGCAAAGAAACCAAGAAAACCGATCACAGAAGCTAGGCGTCAACAATTAAGGGAACAATTAGCAAGAGGCAGAGCCAAATCAGCAATGAAAAGAAAAGAAAACGCCCTCGCGAAAAAAATGGAAAAGGATACTTTACAACAAGAAAAAGAACTAAAACAATTAGAAGCTATGACGAGAAGAAAACAAAAATCTCAATCATTAGAAGCACAAATTGCAGAATTAAAAGCTAAATTATTAGGTAAAGAAGAAGAAATTGAAGAAGAAGAAGAAGAAGAAGAAGAACCAAAACCAAGAAAAAATAAAAAAAGAGTTGAGAAAAGGGTTATTAAACCTAAAAAGAAAAAGATAGTTGAAGTAATAGAAGAAGTAAGTGAAAGTGAAAGTGAAAGTGAAAGTAGTGAAGAGGAAGAAGTAATAGTTAGAAAAGTTATTAAAAAGAAAAAAGATAAAAAGAAATCTATAGTTGAAAGGTCTATTGCTAAACCAGTTGAAAGAGCAGAAACACAAGAACCTAAACCATTACCATCAATTCCACAACAAACACCATATAAATCATATCTTCCTAATTTTCATACCTTCTAAAAAAAATAATATCTTTATCTAGTATATATTAAAAATGCCGTATCACACTATGCCTAAAACTAATAAAGAAAAAGCTAAAGAAAAAGCAAAAAAACAAGTAAAAGAGATTAAGATGCCTGAACCATTATATAAACCTAAAAAAAACCTTAATCAATTACAAAAACGTTTAATGAAAGAACACGAAAAACATCATACTAAAGAACATTTAAAAGAAATGAAAAAATTAATGTTAAAAGGTTATTGTTTCCAACAAGCACACGAGATAACAATGAAAACAATAGGAAAATAATCATAATTTAATAATATCTTTTTTTAATTTTAAATCATAACAAATAAAACAAGTATCAAACCACGCACCTTTTTGAATAGTTTTATTTTTAATAAAGTTATATCTACCATTAGGAATAATAAATTGTAATTTATTAAAATAGGGTTTAATCCATTTAGAACCTAAACTATCTATTGTAGTTAATACAATAAAAGGCTTATCTAAAGAAAAAAACAATTCAAAACATTTTTTTTTAATACTAAAAGGTATATTTGAAAATATTAAATCATAATTTTCAGGGTGTTCTCTATTAAAAGCATCTTTATTTTCATTAATACATACTTTATTTAATTTTTTCCATTCTTCAACAATTGAACCTTTACAATAAAATGGATCATATATTAAATTATAATCCTTTATAAAAGGTATTAAATCCTTTAATATTTCACTAGGTGTTTCATAATCATCATCTTTTAAAATAAAACTAGAACCCTTTAAATTTAATCTACTACTGCTTTTTTTTTCCATTATTAAATATACTAGATAAAAAAAATAATACTTAATCGAATGAAACAACACCATCGTAATTTTCATAAGGGTCTATCCATTCTTTTTTATAAGGATTAAATAAATATTCTACTTTTCGTTTTACTTTTCTTTTTTCAAATATTTTATTCTTTAATAATTCATTGAATATTATTCTTATTACATTATGTGCTTCAATATCTAGAATATTTGATATTTTTTTATACCACTCTCTATAGTATAAATAACCTTCATTAAATGAATTTTCAAGTTTAAATGATAGTAATACTAGATTAACCATTTCTTTTTTTTTAGGAATCATTATTTTTAATTTAAATGTATCTAGTATTTATATAATTAGATATTATTTTTAAAAATGGAGGAAAAACTAATTGATAATATAAAGAACAATAGAGAAATAAAGGATAGCAGTTTAAAAGTTTATATTGCTAATGTAAGGAAATTAAATAATAATAAATCTATAACAAATTTAAATTTCTTAAGAAAAAAAGAATCAATAATGAATAAAATAAAAGAATTAAAAGTACCAACACAAAGAAATTATTTAACCTCTATATTAGTAATATTAACTAATCAACCTAAATATAAAAAAACCTGCGAAGTATATAAAGAAGAATTAAGGAAATTGAATGATACTTATAATAGTCATATTGCATCTCATCAAAAAACAGAAAAAGAAGAAAAAAACTGGACTACATTAAAACATCTTAAAAAAACAGTTTTGAATTATTATAAGAATGAAATATTAGATAGAGAATTAAATAAAAAAACTTCTTTAAAACAAAAAGAATTTGATTTATATCAAAAATATGTCGTTAGTGCTTTATATTTACTTTTACCTAGTGTTAGATTAGATTATTCAATGGAAATAGTAAATAGTAGAGCAGATATGGATAATAAAAATAAAAATTATCTTTTAAATATATCTAGAAATACGAAATATTTTTATATTAATGAATATAAAACAAGTGCTAAATACGGTCAAATAGAGATTAAAGTACCTCCAACATTAAATACTATTTTAAATGGTTGGTTAAAATTTAATAATTCTGGATATCTTTTAGTTAATAAATCTGGTGGAATAATGTCTTCAAATGTATTATCAAAATATATCACTAAAACTTTTGAACCATCTAAAAAAAATATTACTTTAAATTTATTAAGAAAATTATGGATATCAGAAAGTGTTGATTTAGAAGCATTGAAAAAAAGGAAAGCATTAGCAGAAAGTATGCAACACGACTTAGCTACACAAGAAACATATATTAAAATTTAAAAATGTTCCAATAACATTGGAACACATTGGAACAATTATTTTTCCTTAAGCTCATTTAATACTTTTTCTATTTTTTCAAGTTTAAGAATAATATAATCTAATTTTGATAAATTTGGTTCTTTTGTTTTTTTAAAATAATCTAAATATTGCTGGTCTTCTGCGTATTTACTCATTTTATAATCTAGTAATATTTTTATTCTAAATTATCAACAAATAACTGAACTATTAATTCTTCTTCTTCTTCTTCTTCTTCTTCATCTTCATCTACATATTTAATAATATCTTTTTCAACAATACGAGATAATGCTCCTCTTTGACGTTCAATTAATTCCATTAATACATTAGGAATATTATGTAAATCAGTAATCATAAAATCTATAACTCTCATTATTCCATATATAGAACAAATCTCTTTTTGATAATTAAATAAATGTTTTTTTAAATTTTTATTTTCTTTTTTTAATTCATCATATTGTTCTTTCATCAATTTCGAAAATTCTATATAGTCATTATCATTATTAATTGTATTAGGATTATTAGTCATTATTAAAATATAATTAAATAGTATATATTAAAATGTCTAAAAAATCGGATAAACCAAAAAATAGAAAATCATTAAAACCTTTAAAAGTACGAGATAAAACAGATAATTTTGCAACAGATATCCCTACTTTATTTAATCTTCCTTTTAGATTATTAATAAACGGCCGTTCTGGTAGTGGTAAATCAAATATGTTAGTAAATTTATTATTAAATGATGCTTATCCATATAAACAATTATTTGATGGTGATAATATTTATTTATTTTCTCCTACTGCTTCAGGAGGTGATTATAAATTAGATGTTTTAAAAGAAGAATTAGATATACCTGATGAAAATGCTTTTGAAGAATTAGATGATGAATTAATAGATGATTTATATGATAATTTAGTTGAAGAATATAAAGAAAAAATAAAAGATAAAGAAAAACCTGATAATGTTTTAATTGTAATAGATGATTTTTCAAGTAGTGGTGTTATGAGTTCAAAAAGATTTAATAAAATCGCAAAAGTGTTTTGTAATGGTAGAAAATTCTTAATATCAATAGTAGTTTTACAACAATCCTATTTACATACTAATAAAACTATAAGAGAAAATAGTACAGGATTAATATTATTTAATACATCACAGAAAGCATTAGAATCAATAGAAGCAGATAATAATTATTTAAAAAGTAAAAAACAATTTTTAAATATGTTTCGTGATAATGTAAAAGAAGCTCGAGATTTTTTAGTTATTAATTATAGTAATCCATTTAATGAATTATATTTAGATAGTTCTTTTAATGTTATAGATACATCACAATATGAAATTAAAAAATAATACTAGATACAATTATTTTTAACTTTTTAATTTTTAAAAAATATATAATTCTATTATAAATAGAAAAAGAATAATTCAATATGCCTAGAGCTAAACAACTTCAACAAGATACTCATATTGTTCATCAAGCACATTTTCACAGTGAAAAATTAGCAGAACATAGTAATTTATTAAATGATGTTAAATCAGAACAAAATTCAACAAATAATAAATTAGATACTTTATCAGGAGCCATTAATAATAATATTGGAGACGCTCAGGTAAAACTTCAAACTTATGTTTATGGATATGATAGTCCTAATGGATTAGCTAGACCTTTAGCTGTTAATTCTAATGGAGAGTTAAAAGTTTCTAATGATGTTTTAGAAGTTTCGGCCGAAACAGTAAATTTAAATACTGATACATTAGAAACAAAGATTCAAGCAACCAATGACAAATTAGATAGTTTTTCAGGAGCTGGTAATAATAATATTGGAGAAGGATCAACTAAAATCCAAACTTACTTATATGGTAGAGATGTTGGTAATGGTTTATTTAGACCTTTGGTTTGTGATAGTGATGCACATCTTCAAGTAGATTGTTTAACATCTGCTTTACCAACTGGAGGAGCAACAGAGGCAAAACAAGATGTAATTGAAACAACTTTAACTAATATAGAAACATCATCACAATTAATAGATGATACCGTTGTAGCTCAATCGGCCGCTCATCCTTCTAAAGCTTTCGCCGTTGGTGGACGTTATTACGTTGATAATACATTTAGAGATATTAGAGTTGATAATATAGGAAAAGTTATTATTGATACACCAACAGGAAGTGATTTAGATACTAGATTAGCAACAATTGGAACTAATACAACTGGATTAAATAATTGTGTTAGTGGAAATGAATTACAAGTTGATGTTGTTTCAATGCCTACAACAACAGTATCAGGAACTATAACAGCAAATTTATCATCTACAGATAATGCCGTTCTAGATGCTATAGCAGTTGATGGTGATAATATTCAGACTAAATTAGATACTTTAGAAGCATCTTTAACTAGTATGGAAAGTAAACAAGACGCACAAGAAACAACTTTAAACGCTATTCAAACAGCTGTAGAAATTATTGATAATTGTATATCTGGAAATGAAGCACAAGTTGATGTAGTTAGTATGCCAACAACAACAATAACAGGAACTATAACAGCAAATTTATCATCTACAGATAATGCCGTTCTAGATGCTATAGCAGTTGATGGTGATAATATTCAGACTAAATTAGATACTTTAGAAGCATCTTTAACTAGTATGGAAAGTAAACAAGACGCACAAGAAACAACTTTAAACGCTATTCAAACAGCTGTAGAAATTATTGATAATTGTATATCTGGAAATGAAGCACAAGTTGATGTAGTTAGTATGCCAACAACAACAATAACAGGAACTATTACTGCTAATTTAAGTGCTACAGATAATGCTGTATTGGATGCTATAGCAAGTGATACAACATCTTTAGATGGTAAAATAACACAAGGAAATGATAGCACTTTAACTAACGCTCAACAAGTTTTAATTTATGGTAAAAATGGAACTGGTGATTTAAAACCAATTCATATAACAAATAACGGCGATGTTGAAGTTGAAATAGCAGATTTTGTTAAAGGACAAGCACTTATGGCCGCCTCATTTCCTGTGGTTATTTCATCAGACCAATCAACACTAAATAATTTAGAAAAAAAAATATATTCTACTTTAACAACTGTGGATGCAGCTCTAGCAGTAAATGCTGGAGCAAATGGAGACAGTTCAGTTGTAAGTAATACCGATTATAATAGTGTTTATCACTTACAAGTAGTTTGTAGTGATGCGGCCTATACTGATTGGACTGCTGATGTTTTTCAATCTATTGATGCTAGTAATTTTTATAAAACATTTGAAGATTTAAATAATGGACCAACTGGACCACAATCAAAATTATTAACTATTGTAGATAGACCCGCAAGTAGTTGGAAACTTAATATTCAAAATACAGGAGCAAGCAATAAAACATTTGCTATTAAATATATTAAAGCATAAATTATTTAGATACATAATGAATTAAATAACCTATAGGAATATAAATTAAAAATCCAAAAATAATAACTAGAACCATTTTTTAAGTTTTTTTTAATTTTTAAATATATGATACTATTATAATCTAGTATTAAATTAAATAATGTCTTCTAATTTAAAATTAATAAGACTTCATACTTTTGATAATGAAGCTATATTTGATAACCAATTTAAAGATGAAATTATTATTGACGAACAATCAGAAATTGCTCTTCAATCTATATCACTAAAAAGAGATAATACAGATGTTTTAATTGATGCTAGTAATTCAACAATAACTTTTCAATTAGTTAATGGTACTGTTAGAACTTTTCAAATAACACACGGTTTATATTCAAAAACAGAAGTTATTGATTTATTTAAACAATTAAATGAAACTGCAAACTCGCAGTTATCAGTTAGTGTTTCAAAAGAATTAGGTTCTCAAGTAGAATTTAAAATTAATGATGATGATAAATTTGAATATAATACGAAACAATTAGGCCCTTTAGTGGTAGATGATACAAATATAAATGATATAACAACCGTTAATATGCAAACAACAGGAGCAACAAAGGCTCTATCACAAGTATTAGAACAAACAACAGGATTATTAAAAGATAGTTTTTGTTTTTCTGATAAACCTTTAATTAGTGGATGTGGATTAGCTAGAACACGTATACGTAATTTTTTACCAAATGGTGGAGGTAATCCTTCAAGTATTGGTATAGCATTAACAACACAAATAGAAAAATTGAAAGAAGCTGGTATTGAATTTCAAGATTGTGAATTTGCTATTAGGACTTTAGTAGATGGAACTAATCCTTATCAAATACAAACTAATCCTACTACTGGATTTGTTAATACTGGAACTAATCCTGTTAGATATCAAACAGCAACAAATATAACTAATGATGTTATGGAGATTCAATTGAATCAAGGAAATATTCAGATTGTAGTTCATCAACACGGACAACCTGCTAATATATTACATAGTGAACCACACGATTTTAATAAAACTTATTATGCAGTTTGGTTTTGTTTAGGTAATAGTACAATTAATATAAGTGAATTTAATAGAGTGTTTATTAATCCATATGACGAAACAATACAAACTACAGTATTTGATACTGATAATGATGGAACACAAGCTTATGATAGTGTTGGAGCTGTTCCACGTCATACAACTAAAGCTACATTTCAAAAATTAGAATTTGAAGCTGAAAGTATAGCCAATTATTTTGGATTTAATAAAACTTCTTTCGGCCCTATTAAAACGAAAGATTTTCAAGTAATAGCACCTAGTATTTTTCAGAATGTTTTACATTCTGATAATTATATTGTTGAAATGCTTAATATGCCTTTGGATAGTTATGATAGTTTAAGTGGAGGTAGAAAAAATATATTAGGAGTTATTCCTATTAGTGAAAAAATTATTAATCATAAAACAGGTGTTTTGCAATATGAACCAAATGAAAAATATTATATTTCAATGAATAATAAATATAAGATATCTTTAAGAAATATTAGAGCACGTGTACTAACAACTGATTTATCTCCAATAATTACAACCGGATTATCTTCTTTAAATATTCTTATTAGGAATTCAAAAAATTAATTATTGTTTTTTTTTTAATTTTTTTACAAATAAAAATTCTAATTACTATATTATTTTTTAGATGATATTGAAAAATATCGTTTTTTTTACATAATATTGTAAAAATAATGAAAATTTTACATATTTAGACGGTTTTTTTATTAATTATCTATTAATTATAGGTATTTAAGGAAAAAATTTATAAATTTTTTATGATTTATAGTCTTTTTCTTAGATAATAACAGTAAAAATCGTCTAAAACATTGAAAAATATCAAAAAAAATCAAAAATCTGTAAAAATATTAAAAAAAATACATCCTTAGACTATTTAATTAAATAACATCTAATAATTATATTTAAGAATAGAATATTATAATGTAAAATTTTCATTATTTTTTCAATTTTACTTTTTCAAATAAATCTTTATCAAAATCTAATTTATTATTTATTCCTTTAAAATAAAATGCATATAGTCTAGCAATACCCCATTGTGTCGGACTACTAACACTAGCACGACTACCAGCACTTAAAAATGCTCCTTCTCCTCTTTTAATTATTTGTTTTTGTATTGATAAAGGTATTCCTGTAGCTTTTTCAAAATCTTTAGTTTGTGTTTTAACATTAGGAAATTTCTTTTTAAATCTAATTGTATAAGATGATTGTTTTGTTTCTTTTGTTGTTGGTCTTTTCTTTGCTAATTTTTCTGCTTCTTTTTTTTTACCTTCTTTTAATAATTGTTTTGTTTTTTTTATATTTTCAGTTTTTTCTTTTGCTTCTTTTTTACTTAATCCTTTTGTATATTTTTTTGGTATTTCAAATAATTCTTTTTGTGTTTTTTTCTTTTTAGGTTTCTCTTCAGGTATAATCTCCTTTATTAGTTTTCTTTGATTTGCTGAATTCATTTTATATTAAATACAAAGATTAAAATATTGTTCTAGTATATATAATTATGGTTTTTAGTTGTCGTCTTTGCGAAAAAGAAACAGTTATATTAACTAATTTATGCGTTAAATGTCGTAAGGTTAAACACCTTTTAAATTTATATGGTGATGATGTTTATAGGGTTTTAGAACAATGTTTAATAAGGAATCAAAAACAACAATCTTTTAAAGTAAATAAAATTAATAAAAAAGGATTAGAAAAAGAAGAATGTGATAGTTCAAATGATAGAGATTATAAAAAACAAAAAATAGAAGTATTTGATGATAGTACATATAAACAGGTTAACGATAACGTACTTGATGAATTAAAAGATAAATTAAGTAAATTATAATTAATTATTTAATGCGTTTTTTTTATAATATTTTTTACTTTCAATATATTATAAATATAACAATACAATTTTTAAAAATAATGTCTAGTAATTTTATAATTCCTAATAATTTAAATTTAACTATTTCAAATAGTAATAAACCACCAGCAATTATTTATAAAATAGTTTGTAATGATACAAATATTAATGATAGTTATGTTGGCGCTACTACTAGATACAAATTAAGAATGGAACAACATAAACACTCATCCAATCATTCTAACAGAAAATTATATCAATCAATAAGGAATAATGGAGGGTGGTCTAATTGGAAAATACAAATATTATCAATTGTTCCTAATTGGAATATTAAAAGAGATTATAGATTAATTGAGAAAGAAATGATTTATTTACATAAACCAACTTTAAATATAAATATACCAACTAGAACAACAAAAGAATATCATAAACAATTTCCAGAAAAAATAAGAGGATATATAAAAAAATATCAATTAAAACATAAAGAAAAAGTAAAAGAATTTAATTTAAAATGGAGAGAAAAGAACAGACGAAGATTAGCAAATATTAGTAATGAATGGTATGCAAAAAATAAATTTAAAATAAAACAAAGAAATAATAAACGATTTATGTGTTTATGTGGATGTGATAGTAATTATCATCATTTTAAATATGGAGTACATAAAAATTCTAAAAAACATCATAACTTAGCGTTAAAACAAATAACAGAAGCTAAAAATAAATTAAAACATAATCCATTAAATATTAATATTTTTGAATAATTACCATAAAATTTTTCTAGAATGATAATTTGGACTTTCTGGATTATTATATGTTAATTCTCCTTTTTTATTTTTAATACCTTTTGACCTATTCAAATAATTTTTTCTTCTTTTATCATCTAAATGATTTTTATCTTTCCATATACCAGTTTTATCTTTAAAATGTTCCATTTTAGAACTTCCAAAATGTATAGTTTTATTATTTACTTTAACCATTAATTTTTTATCTTTTCTAGTTGATTTTTCATATTCATATTTACCTATTTTTACTTTCATAATTATTATTATTATTAAAATATTACTAGATAAAAAAATTATAAAATATATTAAAATTATTTTGGTTTAATAATAGATAAAAATACTACATTATCTTCACCAATTCCAGAAGTTAAAAAACCTTCAGGATTTAAAAGGCGAACCCTAATATCACTAAGTTGAACGTCTGCCCCTTTATGATAATATGGCCTTGAACCACTATTATCCATACTAGATGAATATGAAGCACTATCATAAAATTTAGAAATAATTCCAGATATTTTATTATTTTGATTATTAGCCCCTATTTTTTTCTGATTAAAACCTAAATCTAATTCTACCTGATAATATGGAGTATTATTATCATTTTCAGTAGTATTAACTGCTTCTTTTGCTATAATACTATTAGAAGTAGAACCAGCACTTTCAATATTTGCAAAACCGCTCGCTAATGGTTGGTCGAAAAATTCATTATCAGTTTGGTCTACTTTTTTTAATATAAAACTATCTAAATCAGCATCATCTCCTGTTGTTGTTTTTCCATCTTCTAAATTAATTGGATATAAATTTATATCATTTAAAGCACCTATTGATTTTGTTATTTTTCCTGTAGGTCTAACTAAAAGACTATTTAAATCAAATCCTAATTTATCTACCCATAAAGATTTAGGTTGTAAATCAGTGAAGAAAATACCACCTGTTTTATTAGCTACAAATCGCTCACCTCCAGCACTTACTAATGTTTTTATTATTGATAATCCATTCTCACTATATAAGCTATCGTGAATTCTGTCTATTTGAAATTTACCACTATCTTCATTATAAACAATACCAAATTGAGATGAACCAACCCAGAAATTATTACCACTATGAAATCCAACAACATCAGAACCATCTTTATCAGCAAATAACATATGTGTTCCATTACCTAGTGATGGTTTAGTTTTTATTTCTTGAGATGTAAATAAGAAATTACTATCAACATATTCATTTTGAATAAAATTTTCATCATCAGGTTTAACTTTACTAAATTCTCTACTTAAAGTATCTGCTAGAGCCGCCGGAGTATAAGAACCAGTTTTTATTGTAAAAGTACTTGTAAATGTTTGAGGTGCTAATGTTGCACCACTATCAGGTATAACTTGTGTCTCAGGTGTAATAATTAAACCTACTAATGATTGGTGTGTTGCTACATAAACACCAACCTCACCCATTTTAGAAGCATTTTTAGGGTCTATTTGAAGACTTCCAGTTTTACAGGTAAAAGGTAATAATAAACCCTGTTGGTCGTCTCCTATACGTGTACTAACATCTAAATCAAAAAATGAACCATCATCTTTATTAGGTAATTGTTGAATTTTAACTTTATCTTTTGGAATTGTAAAATGTAAATGAGAAACTGAATTATCAAAATTATCATATATTAAATAAAATTCAGCATCTTCGCCATTTGTTCGTCTCCACGTTTTACCATCATCAATAAAAAATCTCATACTAAAAATTTCACTTCTACTAGCATCATTAACAACATTTTTAGTTAAATAGTATTCTTTACCACTTGGCCCTGTTGATGTGTCGTAATGAATCCTTTCATCTGTATAAGTTAATCTAGTATCACCAAAACCCCAATCTTTTAAATATAAACCATTTTGAATTTGAATAGTAGCATCTTCTTCAGTAATTACTATTTTACCACTACTACTATCAACACTATCAATAAAACACGATTTAATTGAAACTTCATCACCTTCTGAAATAGTTATATTCGTTTCGAGTGGTACAACATAATCACCGGGGACTGTATTACCTAATTGGTCGTGTGTTCTTCTTGTATGAGTGTTTAATTCTCTTAATTCTAATAGAATTTCCTCTTGTAATACTTGAGACATAATTAATATTTATCTATATAATTAATTTACAAAAAAAACTAAAAAAATCAATTAAAAATCTTAATTATATTTTATCATATATTCTCCACCTTTCATAGGAATAAAAGATTTAGAAACTTCAACGTAAATATGAATATCTAAAGCTTCATTATATTTTTGAGGAGTTAAAGTATCTTTAACATTAGTCCTTTCATATGAAATTTGTAAGTCATTAACTCTATCAGCAATAGTCCAACCAGCATAAGAAGCATTTCCTACTGTTAGTGCTTGGTCGTTATTTTGTGGTGGTTCACAACCTTCTTTATGAACTGAATTATCATTTTTATTATCTAATCCTACACTAGTTTTATCTTGGAAAGGAGCAATATTAATAACACCCCACGTATCTGCTAATAAAGAACTAGTTCCTGCTTTTGATAATCCATCACCAGCAAAAAGACGTCCACCATTTTTAGAAACATTAATTTTTTCTCGTAATTGTGCTTTACTACCTAAATCACCAAAACCAACAACATTATTAGTATCAATATCTAAAGTTTTATCTGAATAACATTTCATAAGTACACATCTATTAACTAATTTACCATCAAATCCATTAACTTTATTATTAACTGATTGAGTAGCAGTAGCATCATCAGCTAAAGCATTTGCTACAGTTTTATTATCTGCAATTTGAAATTGGTCGTGTTCAATTGCTTCATAAACAACAGCACCCATTTGAGCACGATTAGCATCTCTTAATTTAGGGTCAGTAATTTCATCACATACTAGAACACATTCAACTTTAGCACTATCACCGGCCGCTTGAGATACGATTAGTTTTCTAGCATCTGTTTCAAATTCAACTTCTAATCTTAAATTTTCAAATAATTCTGTATCTAGAACTGTTAATTTAGTAAGTAGTTTTAAACATTTTCTAATATCTAAACTGCCTAAAGATGCTTTAAGGCCTTGAGCATCAATAGTTTGGTTTTCTGTTTTACTAGCCGGATTAGGACAGGCACCGGGTACGAGCTGTTGTTCTTCATTAATAGAATATCCTACTTCATTTTTAGTCATACGGCCTTCAAAGTCTCTATTATGAGCGTTTGATGCGAGTAAATTATTCCACGCTAAATATCTATTAGCAAATCGCATACTATCAATTTCTTTAGCACCATCCATAAGTCGAATATGACGAATAGCACTAAAACAACCCCCTAATGGATTATATCTAGTAGCTGTTCCTTTAACACCTAAATCAACTAATCTAAGATTACTGTAAAACATAGTATCCTTATCGAAAGTAAAGACTGCTCGTGATTGATTAAATGAAACATTATCAATTATATGAGTTTTTAAAGCTCCTGAATATAAAGACATAATTATTTAGTATTTAGTATTTAGTTTTTATTATATATTACTATTTTATTTTTTTTTAATTAACTAATTTAATTTTTTTTAACTAGATACATATTTTTGAAAAATAATTATTAATAATATTTTGAAAAAAATTATAAAAAATTAAAGAGATAATAATTCGTGGAAATATAAAAATGCAATTCTTGGTTGAGTTGAAATAGTAGTATCTGATACTTTTAATTGAACTGAATAGCGCTGATTACTTAAATCAATAGTTTCTTCAAAGTTAAGACCAATTAAAAATCCTTTATTACCTGCTAATTTATTTCCTGTAGCTTGATTATGTTCTCCTTCTGCAAAAGCTTCTAAACCTTTTTTAACCATATCTGCTCTATCGTCTAAAGCATACGTGATATAATTTGAAGAAGAATTATTAAATAAATATGATACTTCATCTATTTGTTCTAAAGTTTCTAGTGCATTTGTATCAACTAAATTATTACCGCTTTCGTGTCCTTGTTTTAAAAATGAAATTGAAACTGCATTAACTGCTCTAGAAGGCACACGAGCTTGAATGTGAGAATTTTGACTTTCAATAGTTGATTTAATATTTACATAAGAACGCATAATAAGTTTTTCATCTTTACCATCTTCAGGAACAGAAACGAATTTAAGAACAACATTTTTAAGTTTATAATTAACAGTGGCAGTTGCATTATCACCAAATAAGGCGTGGTTATTTCTGCTCAAATTACAGCTTATGCGAATAAATCCTTTTTTACTAAAGGAATAATCACCGGTCATTCTATTAAAGCAAATAGCAGGTTTAATTGAAAAAGAACTATCATCTTGTTGAACTGCGTGAGATGTATTATCATTATAGGAAACATTACCCTCAATCATAGCATTGACACCATTCGAGCACGGATTTCTCATTTCATTTAAATAATTAACATCACATAAATCATCAGCATCTAGTGTAGCACTAGCGACCATATTAATATATCTCGGATATGATTGAAGATTTTGAAGGACACCGGCACTTTCAGTTTCACACTGCCAGCTTTCAAAAAAACAATGAGCCCCTGCCATATGTGATAAACGAACATCAGCATCTGCACCTTTAGGATTACCTGTATTTGTTTCAACTTCTACATCTGCTTCTATACGAATTGAATTTTTCATTAATTTCCTTCCATCTGCAACTAAAACAAAATCAATATTATCCATTTCTTGATATTGTGTTTGAGAATTTTCAGGTTGTACCTGATGGTATCTAATAGGGTCAGACATTTTTAATATAACTAGATTTAATTATTTATAAAATAGTAAAATATAAAAAAAATAAAAAATAAAACTAATTATTTAATTTGTAATAAATAATTAAACTTTTTTAATGTGTTGAGAATAAATACAATGATTTCCTGAAAGATTTCCAGTAGCGTTAATTTCTAAACCAAATTGAGACATAGCACCAGAAACAGGGACAGGAGTAGCGAGAAGTATAGCACCTTGTTTAGAAGCATTATCATTAGAATTTGACCTAAAATCATCATATGTTTCACCAAAATCACGAACTTGAGAACCAGCATTAATAAAAGTTTTCATTAAATTGTCATAATGTAAACCAGATTTTACTTCAATTGCTCTATTAGTAGTAGGAACATTATTAATTGAAAATCTATAATCAGAAATTGGCTCCATTGAATAAATAGGAGAAGGAAACAAAATAAAAGCATTTAAAGTATTTGGAGGTAAGTAATATTGTCTATTAAGATTTTGTGTAGGTGCATAACTATCAAAGTCTGAATTATAAGCTAAAAATTGAATTTCACTAGGGCCGGTATCCATATCTTCACGTCTATAAGCTACTAATTCAACACCATTAATTGAAACTGTTGCTGTATCTGGTGCTTTTTGGACTGCTGATATATTAATCATTGTGTGAGTATTACCTACAGTTCGTACAGCTGTAGCAAAAGTAAGCTTAATTTTACTTGCTGCAGCAGTTATTGATGCAATTCTTTTATGAACTGTATTTTGAACTCCGTTAACTGTTGATGTAATAGATAATAATTGTCCTGTAAAAAATGGACTATCTTCAGGTGTTGAATAAGCGACAGTAGTTGTTAAAGTAAAAACATCAACATCACCACCAGTGCTATTAGTAGGTTCATTATCAAAAACACCCATATTAGCACCTCCTGCTCTATAAGCAACATTCCACGGATTAGTATCATTAATAGATAATTTAGGTGTTAGTTTATCAAAATTACATTCTAAATATATTTTTGTAGAGCCATATTTACCAGTATCATAAGCATCAACAACACCAAAACCAAATAAATCTTTTAAATTAACACGAAGGTCTTGAGTTTTATTTCTTGATTTTGATAAACCGTTTGTATGTAATTGACTATAGATTTCATTACTTCCACCTTTTGTAAAATGTTGTTCTGTTCTAGCAGAACATAATTCTCCTAAGTCTTGTTTAAGTGATGACCGGTCTTTTTCATAAAGAGCTAAACCTTCTCTTAAAGCGTCTACGTGTCGAATACTTTCAATTTTACCTTTTGCTTGAGAAATAACAGAACAATGTTTAACTAAAACAGCAGGTGATTTATTAATAAGATTTTGGTTTTTATTTCCATTTCTAGTAGATTCATTTAATACTAACATAGAAGCATAAACTGCTTCAGCATCAGTATTAGATGATACATTTTGAGAAACATTAATATTAATATATGATTTACTTAAATCATAAACTCCAGTATTACCAGGTAATATAATATTAGCACGATTATGAACAGCAGAAAAATTACCTTCTTCAGCAGGATATTTAATAATATTAACAGACATATTTATTTAGTATATATTATTGGATAATATTTTAATTATAATAAATTTACTAGATATTAAAAAAAAAAAAAATAATCAAAAAAAATAAGTTTGTTTAAATAACTCCAGATTGTAAAGAATAATTTACAGATGGTGCTTGAATAGGTGGTTTAACAAATTCTTTTTTATGGTCGTGAGTAAATAAACCAGCGACTAAAGTAGCTACACCTAAACTAGCAGTCGCTACTATACCGAAAGGACTTTCATCTTCTGCTAATGAAGCTTCTGTTGCATCTGCTAATCCTTGTTTAATTGTTTTCTTTTCTATACCTCCTACAATTTCTTTTTCTGCTTCATTATCAATATTATCATCAACTAACTTATTACCAGTTTGAGTTCTACCTTGTGGTGGTTGACTTGCGAGAGGTGGTTCATTTTGAGAACCATAAGCGCCTTTTGGTCTATCTTGTATAGGTGTATCTTGTGTGAATGCTTTACCTCCTGCTGTTTTTAATTTTCCTTCATTACCTAATAAATTTCTTGCGGATGAATATTGTTCTCTTAAAACATCTTCTAAACTTGTTGAAGGTTTTAAAGATAATTTTCCTAATTTACTATTACTAGCTCCATCTAAAAAATCATTTTCTACTGCTTTACCTCTTATTTGTTTTAAACCAGATAGTTTTTTTTCAATGGCGGCCTTTATATCTTCTTGTGTTGTTGGTGGTTCTGCCGGTCCACTTTCTTCTTGTTGACGTTGTGCGATTTTCTTTGCTTTTCTTAAAGCTCTTTTACTTAATTTTGCTAAATCTGCTCTTGATTTAGGTATATCTGCTTTTGATACTTGATTCACTGTATTCTGAATATTACTAGATGCTTTTTTAATAACACCTTTAAATACTCTACCAGTTGCTCCTTCATAATCACCATCACTTATAGCTTTTTTCAATGCTTTATATTCTTCATCAGATAAATTAAGTGATTTTTTTGCTTTTTCTCCTAATCCTTTTAAAATACTATGTCCTGCTAAATTACTTCCAACTCCTTCTAAAGTATTTTTAATAAATCTAACTTTATCGTTTACAATATCATCTAATTGTGCTTCAGGTTGAATATCTTGAGTTGCACCAGCTAATGATTGTTGTAGGTTTATATAAGATGCTGTATCCATAATTAGTTTAAAGTATTATTATAAAATAAGATTATATATTATTAAAGAAAATGTATGAAAAAAATAATATTGAATTTGAAGATGCTTTTAGTAAATCACACGCAATGTATGAAATGTATCTAGGTATTAAATGGATATTATGGAAAATGTATGATTTAATTCCTATTTAATTAAGTTTTTTTTTTATTTTTTTTACCTAGATACATTTTATAAGATGGTTAAAATTAATTTTAATAAAAAAGGTATTAAACTTTATAATGCTGATTGTTTTGATGTATTTCCTAAAATAAAAGATAAAAGTATTGATTTATTTGTTTTAGATTTACCATATGGACAAACCGCCTGTGCTTGGGATTCTTGTATTGATTTAAATAAAATGTGGATTGAAATAAAACGAATAATGAAACCTAGTGCTATTATATGTTTTTTCTGCACTACTAAATTTGGATATACATTAATTAAAAGTAATGAGAAATGGTTTAAATATGATTTAGTATGGCAGAAATCACGAAAAGTAGGATTTTTAAGTGCTAATAAAAGACAATTAAGAAATCACGAAAATATTTATGTTTTTAATAATGATAATAATGATGATATTGAAATAAAAAGAAATATTGAATTGAGAAAATACGCTGAAAAGGTTAAAGAATATATTAATAAAACTAAAACCGAAATAATTAAAGATTGTGGACAAGGTTTAGATCATTTTTTTAGAATTTCATCTAGTCAGTTTGGATTACCAATAGAAAAGAACTATAATAAATTAATTGAATTATATAAAATTGATAAAATGAAAGGATTTTTAAAATATAAAGATATGATTAAACTAGAAGATAAAACAACATATAACCCTCAAAAAACAGAAGGAACACCATATAAAAATGGAGCAATACCAAATGATGATAATGTTTATGGAACATCAAGAGAAAAAGGAACAATAATAAAAACAGATAGACATCCAACATCAATAATAGAAAATACAATTTTAAAATATAATAATCCTCATAAAACAATACATAGAACTGAAAAACCTATAGGACTATTAGAATATTTAATAAAAACCTATTCAAATGAAGGTGATACAGTAATGGATTTTTGTGCTGGTTCTTTATCGTGTGGTATTGCTTGTTATAATACTAAAAGGAAATTTATAGGTGTTGAAATGGATAAAACTAATTATGATTTAGGTTTAGAAAGAATTAAGGAACATATTAAAAAATAATATCTAGTATAAATTTTAAAAATGTTATTTCATTTTTTAGAATTAGAAGAAGTAAATAATGATATTAAAAATGCTTCATATTATAACTGTACTAATATATTACCATCAGATAAGAATTATATATTTACAATTGGAAGCATTCCTCGTGGTATATATATTAATGATTTTTTAACTGATGATAAAATAATACTAGATACAGATTTTTTCAAATTCTTAAAAAAACAAATTACAATATCTCAGAATAGAGGAGATATATCTGGAGTTATTAATATTGATAAATTACAACCTTGTTATAAAAAATATATGCAAAATGTAAAAGAATTTAATGAAAGTGGAAGTAGAACATTAAAAAATAAAGATATTAATTATGAATTTTGTAATCCTATCAGAAGTACAATTATAACTAAAGATAAACCCTTATATATCAAAAATGAAAAACAATATAAAAAACACTTAAAGAACATTATTAAAAAAATTCATAAACAATTAAAAACTAGTTTCCAATTACCTAAAGAATATGATAAAGGTTTATTTGATTCTTTTTATAATCAAATGATTATTAATCATCGTGTTCGCTCTGCAGTACATAAAGACATTAAAAATAAATTTCTTTATTCATCTTTAATATGTTTATCAAATAACGAAGATTTAAAAGAACATATTATATCATTTGTTGATTATGATATAGGAATACCAATGATTAATAATAAGTCTTTATTAATATTTGATAGTGTTAATATTCGTCATTCTAATAATGAGATGAAAGAAGATTTATTAGATGACCGTTTTAGTATCGTCTTTTATCGTAAGTAAAAATTTATTAACATCTTTTATTATACTTTTATCATTAAAAAAACTTAATTTATTAAGTAAATTATTTATTGATTTATCTAAATCCATTTTTATTTTTCTTTTCTAAAATTTAAAAATATTAAAAAAAATTATCTAGTAATAAAAAAATTATATATCATCATTATTATCTAAATAAATAATACCTTTAAAAAATCCTCTTTGTCCCTCTCTCATTAAATTTTTATCGTATTTAATTCCTTTTGTTTTTAATTCACTTAATAATGTTCTCCACGGTAAATTTGTTTTTTGTAATTTATCTTGAAATATATTTTTCATTTCATCTTTATGAATTATATTTTCATTATTATTATTTATTTCAAAATAACTAGATAATATTTGTTGTATCTCATCATATTCCTCAGCAATATCTTGAAATAATTTTTCGTTTTCTTTTGGTGCTTTAAAATCATCGTTATAATGTTTTATTAATAGTTGAAAATAAGCGTTCTTATAATCCTCATTATTAAATTTATTTTCTATTCCTTCTTGTTTTTCATATATATGTTTTTTATTATCACCTTTTTTAATATCGTCTTTATTAATAAATTTACTCTCGTAATATTGTACTAAACCTCTTCTTAATATACCCTTATCAATATCTATATTAAAATCCTTATTGCTACAGGTTGTTAATTTTGCTTGTATATTTTTACTTTCTGAGGTTCCATACATTATCTCAACATTAATATTAGAACCATCAACAAAATCTTTTATAAAATCAACATCTAATTTATCAGTTTTCAATTCTTCACAATATGCAAAACGAACTGGTTTTTTAATTAAATGAATTAATTGTTTATGTCTTTTATCATTATTTAAATTAAATGTTTTACTATCTAATTTTTGACTATAAATATTAAATACCATATCGTGAATTTTAAATTCAGTTGATTTACCATTACTAGCACTATATCCAATATTCATTTTAAATTTTTGTTTATTTGTATCACCATTTAAATTATAAGCTAACCATCCTAAACTAAATTCTTTTTGTTTTTTATTAGGTTGTAATTTAGAATAAAAACTATCAACTTCTTTAATTATTTTTTCATCAATTTTTTCTTTATAATTCCATTCTAAATGAGTTGTAATGTAATCTGTTTTTTTTCTAGGTCTAAATCTTTTGTTATTTAGTTCATAACAACCATTAGCAAAATGTATATTATATAATTGTTCTTTACCTAAATCAAATACTATATCGTTATTTAAATAAGCTAAATCTTGAATAACAAAAGAACATATATTATCGATACCACTTTTTTTAGTGATTTTTGTTTCAATTGAATTTATTTTAACTTTTTTAAGAGTTAATGTTCCTATAAGTCCTTCATTATCATCATTTTCTCTTATTTGTTTATTAATTAATTGTTGTTTTTCAATACAAAAATCTCTTAATTTTTTCCTAATAAGTTTTTTAAGAATTAAATATTTATTATCATCTTTAATCCATTTACAACCATCATAAATAAATATATCTTCATTACTATAAACAACATTCTCTGCTTCTAATTTTAAAAATATTTTTGATAAATTATCATCATCATTATTTAAATTTTCAATAATTGAATAAAATCCTTTTGGATTATATTCTTTTAAATAATAATATAAACTTGAAATACTATTTTTATTATTACTAGATTTATAATTCCATACGTGATTAAAATGTTCTAAGGTATGTCTTTCACTTTTCTCACACCATTTTAAAGCGATATCATAATTATTTATATTATCATTTTTTAAAGAACATACTATTTTAAACCACGTATCATAATCAATTACACCATTATTAGGTATTAAATTTAAAACTGCTTCTATTTTTTTATTAGCTGGATTTTTATTAACTGGAATATTTTGAATTATTTGAATATTTTCTTTTTTATCTTTTTTAATTAATTCTTTTATTTTTGGATAATTATTAAATGTTTTAATTGGTTTATCTATATATTTCATTTCAGTATTTGGAAATTCAAAAACATTGGTATAAATTAAATCGAGACCTTTTTTAAAATTAGTTTTAGTAGTGTTTTTATCTTCTTTATGTTTTAATCTCCATAAATGAGGTAATCCTTTTCTAGTTGATTTAGTTTGGTATTCTTTACCATATTTTTTTAAATAATCATCTTTTAAATCTTTATCATCAATATCAATAATCATATATTTTGAATTAGTTAAATTAATATTCAAACAATTACTATTATCTAATATTTTTTTATTGTATTTCATACACTCATTAAAATTCCATTTCATCCATCCTTTAGGAATTCCTTTAACTGATTTTGTTATTTCTCCTTTTTCATTTTTAATTAGGTTAAATGTAATACATACGAAGGGGATTTGATTATCAATGCAAAAATTAAGTACAGAATACATTTTAATTTTATTTTGTTTATAATATAATTAGATAATATTTTTTTAAATTATTTTTTAAACGAATTAATTTAAATTGTTTAATTAATTTACACTTTCAATTTATTCTTTCAAAAAAGGTGTAAATACCCTCATTTATATATAATTTTCACTCATAATTAATTTGAAAATTTACACCTTTTTTACACTTTACACCTTTTTTTTTCCACTTTTTAATATGTGTTTGAGTGAGTTTGTTATATAAACGAGGGTATTTACCCCTTTTTAACTCTTTATACCTTTTTTTTTCACTTTCAATTAAGGTTAGAAGGTTATTGAGAAGATCAATTCTCAAGAAACTATTAACCTTGACAACTCATACCAACTTTTCTTTGTCTTTTCCTATTCTTTTAGGTAGACAGTGACAAACCACTCCCAATTCCCATACCAGTCTACGGAGATAGTTTCGATGTATTTGTCATATGGCTTTAATGCTCGCTCAAATGCTCGCTCAATGGGTTCTCCTGCACCATCACCATCGAACTCTTCTTCATACCTTGTTTCCCCAGTGTAGGCTTCTATTGTGTTTTCAATGATGGTGATCTTATCACCATTGAAATACTTAATGACTCTTTGGAATTTATCTGCGATTTCTTGTTTGATTTGAGGGGTCATTAGCCTTTGCTCTGATTGTGCTGGTGCAAGGTCTTTTCTCCCATCCCATCTGAATTCTTCTGTGAAATCCAAAAACATTTTTACAGCCTCATTTATGTTTTTATTAACAATATATTTAGATTTGTTATCTTTTTTTATATGATATGAAAAGATCCAACGGCCAGGTCTATCGGATTTTTGATATTCTATGGTAATTTTCAAACCGACAAAAAACATTGTTGCTCTGTAATACTCCTCTGTCCCAGAAATAACTTGAGTTCTGATGTCCCTTGCCCCTCTCAAGTTATCGTCCGTAAGGTACTTCTTAATTTTCTTGTACCACTCTTTCATTTCGTCTTTGAGTTGTTTGGGGTGGGGGGTTGGTTGTTCTATTTTGTGTGTTTTCTCCTTTTTTT
>JAAHTH010001214.1_pt1 | contig 23350 bp, 20 predicted proteins | sample 6116091 | NCBI WGS metagenome assembly JAAHTH01 (sample SAMN13939990, study PRJNA603662) | sponge metagenome | isolation source: marine sponge | host: Mycale hentscheli | place: New Zealand | collected 2006 | reverse complement strand
GCACTTTCACCACTAGTTCCTGCCTCTCCATCTGCTCCTTGAGTACCTGATGAACCTGTTGTACCTGATGTTTCACTATTACCACTAGTTCCTGCAACTCCTGAAGTACCAATTGTACCTGAAGAACCTGCTGAACCTGAAGTACCTGAATTTCCTGATTGTCCATTGTTTCCAGATGAACCTGTTGAACCTGATGAACCTGCGGAACCGCTTGTAGCACTAGCACCTGATTCTCCATCAACACCTGCACTACCTGTAGTACCTGATGATCCTGATGAACCTGAGGTACCACTACCAACACTTTCACCACTTGTACCAGCTTCACCTGTTGAACCAGAAGTACCTGATGAACCACTTGAACCTGATGTTTCACTATCACCTGAAGTTCCGGCTACACCGCTTGTACCTAAAGTACCACTTGAACCTGCTGAACCTGAGGTTGCACTAGCACCTGATTGTCCATTATTACCGCTTGAACCCGTTGAACCTGATGAACCTGATGTACCTGATTCAGCACTTACTCCTGATGTACCTAATACACCACTTGATCCTGCTGTACCACTTGATCCACTTGTTCCTGATTCTGTGCTTTCACCTGAAGTACCTACTTCACCTGATGAACCAACTGAACCTGAAGATCCACTTGTTCCTGATTCAGCACTTTCACCGTTAGTTCCAGCAACTCCGCTTTCACCATTTGAACCTGAACTTCCTGATGTTCCACTTTCAGCACTAACACCTGAAGTACCTAATATACCACTTGAACCACTTGTACCACTAGTTCCTGAATTTCCTGATTGTCCATCATTTCCAGCTGAACCTGTAGAACCAGAAGAACCGCTTGATCCTGCTGTACCACTTAATGCGCTTTCGCCATTTGTTCCTGCTTCACCTGATGAACCATTAGAACCGCTTGATCCTGAAGTTCCGGATTCTGCACTTTCACCTGAAGTACCTACTTCACCTGAAGATCCATTTGAACCTGATGAACCTGATGTACCGCTTTCTGCGCTTTCACCGTTAGTTCCAGCAACTCCGCTTTCACCATTTGAACCTGATGAACCTGAAGTGCCACTTTCTGCACTTACACCTGAAGTACCTAATACCCCTGATGAACCATTTGTACCTGAAGTACCTGAATTTCCTGATTGTCCATCATTACCTGAAGATCCAGTTGAACCTGATGAACCTGATGAACCACTTGAAGCAGAAGCTCCTGATTCTCCATCATTACCTGATGAACCTGTTGATCCTGAAGTACCGCTTTCACCTGATGTTCCTGATAATCCATCTTCTCCATTTGAACCTGATGAACCTGAAGTACCGGCTGTACCACTAAATCCACTAATACCATCATCTCCAGCACTACCATTTGAACCACTTGTTCCTGATTCACCACTAGTACCTGAAACACCTGATGTACCTATTATACCTGAAGAACCAGCTGTACCGCTTGTTCCTGAATTTCCTGATTGTCCATCATTACCTGATGAACCTGTTGAACCTGATTCTCCACTTGTACCTGAAGTACCATCTGCTCCACTTTCACCTGCTGAACCTGAAGATCCACTTGTTCCTGATTCAGCACTAACACCTGAAGTACCTAATACCCCTGATGAACCTGACGAACCGGATGAACCACTATTACCTGATTGACCATCATTACCTGATGAACCATTTGATCCTGAAGTACCGCTTTCTGCACTTACACCTGAAGTACCTGCAACCCCACTTTCACCTGAAGAACCTGAAGAACCTGAAGTGCCACTTTCAGCACTTTCACCTGAAGTTCCAGCTTCACCTGAAGAACCACTTGAACCTGATTCACCTGATGTACCATTAACTCCTGATGAACCTGAAGTACCGTCTTCTCCTGAAGAACCACTTGAACCTGATTCACCTGATGTACCATTTACTCCTGAAGTGCCAGAGACTCCATCTTCTCCATTTGAACCATTTGAACCTGATTCACCTGAAGTACCAGAGACTCCTGAAGTACCTGAAACTCCGTCTTCACCTGAAGAACCATTTGAACCTGATTCACCTGAAGTGCCATTAATACCTGATGTACCCGAAGCTCCGTCTTCTCCTGAAGAACCATTTGAACCTGATTCACCTGAAGTGCCATCTACACCACTAGTTCCGCTTTCACCTGATGAACCTACCGAACCTGAAGTTCCACTTTCACCACTTGAACCATCTACACCTGAAGTGCCACTTACACCACTTGAACCGTTAGTACCTGAAGAACCAGATGCACCACTTGTTCCTGATGTACCTGAACCTCCTGATATACCACTAGCTCCTGCTTCTAACATCAATAAGAAAGGAGGGGTACCTGAAATACTATAAATACCAGCACCATTAGCTGTATTAATCCAAGAACCTTGAAGTAGAACATCACCACCATCAGGTCTATATAATACTAAATATTTTTCTAAAGCAGGAGCACTAAATGTTCCTGTTGGTAAACCTGTACCTGAACCATTACCTACTGCTGCCCCACCAAATGGATCATTAGTAGTATTAGATATAATTAAAGTACCAGCTCCTGTACCTGTAATTGTTAATGTATTAGTACCAGAGGTAGCTGTTACATCTGCGCCAGCACTTGTTGCTGCCGTGTTTATATCAGATGCTATTTGGGTAGCAGTTGCTACAGGATACCCCGAATATGTTGAATCTGCAGTTTGTGGGTTTACGCTAAATGTAGTCCCATTAGGTGAAGTAATAGAGAAAGTTGCAGGAGCTGAAGGGTAAGAACCTGTCCCTCCTGTGTTACCATCTAATACTATAATTAAATCTGGAGAGTAGGCTAAAGTACCTGCGGCTCCTCCTGATCCTGCTGCTCCTAATGTAGTAGCAGAAGCAAAACCACCACCTTGTTCATCTATACTTGCTGATACAAAAGATGATGAAGCGGCTAGATTTATTGAAGAAGTAATTTGTTCAATATTTAAAGTACTACCTCCTGCATCTTGAGGAATTACTTCAAGTCCATTAATAATAAGATTGTAAGAAGTTTCATCAAATGAAGTCCCATCTACTGAACCAGTTACAGATCCTTGAATAGCTTCAGTTAATTGAAAATAGGAAGACATATTACTTCCTGAATCTGTTGATGAAATTTTACCACTTCCTGAAAGGTACCAAGTTGTACCTATTCCTCCTTCTGTTAATAATTCAGGAGCAGAAAAGTTGGTTATAATTTTGTTGTATGGGCGGACATTAACGTTATTACCACCGAATATATCAGAAACCACCCCAACTACTGTATCTGAATCTGTAGCTGGTACTAACGTGTAGGGGTTTCCTGTATTAGTTATTGTGACTAAATCTCCTAATACTAAGCTTCCTGTATTTTCTGGGTAGAAAGTAAATCGTTGGAATGGTTTATAGATATCTAAATAACTTTGAATACCATCAATGGCTGTAGTAGTACTAAAGTTAGTTAATTGATTAATTGCTAATAAAGGATCATCATTATCTCCAACCTCAAATATAACAACTGCTGTTCCATCAGGTAATGAGTTATTTCTATCACTTCTAACACGAGAAATAGCCATTCCTGTATCTTGATATGTACAAGAAATTGAAGTATCTGATTTTGAAGATATTTCTGTAATTTTAAATATTTTACTACCATCAGAAGCAGCAATATAATCTCCTATTTTTATATCAATTCCTGTGTATTGACCCCCTACATTAAGACCTAAAGAATCTCTTACACTAGCATCTCCTAAAGTTTGGGTTGATATGGATGATATAGTTACAGTATATTCTATGTATTTATCTGCACCATTAGGTCCTAAACCTGTTTGATCACTTACTCCATATTTTGTTTTACCTGCAGCATTTCCGTTTACAGTTCCGGATAATGTTAATGAGGGTAATTCTGGGTTGTATTCAGCCATTTGTTTTGTTCAATTTAATAAGACTTAGTCTCGTATAAATATGATAAAAAAAAGCCCCAAATTGGGGCTTTTAGAAAGTAATTGAATTTTTTTTATTTAGGCAAATGTAAATACTAAATAACAATGAACAAATACTGGAGGTAAATTCTTTTTAGAACCACCATAATTATTTGCTGTTAAATCTAATTTAATTTCACTATCAGTACTAAATGAACTAAAGAAATTATTTGATGCTTGATTTGCAGCTATTGTTGAAGTAAATCCTTGACCATTTGCATAGCTATTATTACCTAACCCTAAAGTACTTAAAACATATTTATCAGTATTTGCATTATAGAAATAAGCATTTACTGCAATAGGAGGAGCTGATTCTGAAGGGAAATCAAATACTACATCTGTTACTGAATTAATAGTTACTGTTATGCTATTACTAGACCATGGAGATGAAGTTAATTGTGTTGATGTATCTGGTTCAGTATTTGTATCATAATTTATTCTTACAGCATAAGCAGTTGCACCACCACCAGCAGCGCTAGTACCTGAAGTTCCACTTATACCTGAAGTACCTGCAGCACCATCATTACCTGAAGAACCTGAAGTACCAGGAGCACCATTAGCACCTGAAGAACCTGAAGTTCCTGCATCACCTGTAGCCCCAGAAGAACCTGAAGAACCTGAAGTTCCTGCATCACCATTAGCACCTGAAGAACCTGAAGTTCCTGCAGCACCGTTAGCACCTGAAGAACCTGAAGAACCATCAGCACCTGCAGCACCGTTAGCACCTGAAGAACCTGAAGTTCCTGGGTTACCATTAGCACCTGAAGAACCTGAAGTACCCGCATCTCCAACACCTACTAATTTACTTAAGTTGAATGAAACATTGACTGGGGTAAATGAAGTTGTTGCTCCTGTTTTAAATCTAATATCTACTTCATCACTTACACTTAAAGCTAATAAATCAGTAATTGAGAATGAACCTTTTGTATTATTAGCAAATGCTCTAGAAGTAGTAGTAGTTGTTTGTTCAACACCATTTACAAAAACAGCAGCTGTTAAAGTATCGTTACCTGATGATTCAAAAGTATATGCTGCATTAATTAGATAATCACCACCATATCCTGTTGGTATTGTATAACTATCACCTGTAGTACCTGTACCTGAAGTAAATGTTAAATATAATGATCTTCCTTGAACACCAGTATTCCATCCTTGGAATGAAGTTCCAATTGAAATTGATGAACCTCCTACTTCTGAAATCTCACCATAAGCTGTATTACCAGAAACAACTCCATCAGCACCACTTGTTCCTGAAGTTCCTGCAGCACCGTTAGCACCTGAAGAACCTGAAGAACCATCAGCACCTGCAGCACCGTTAGCACCTGAAGAACCTGAAGTTCCTGGGTTACCATTAGCACCTGAAGAACCTGAAGTTCCTGGGTTACCATCAGCACCTGAAGAACCTGAAGAACCTGAAGAACCTGCAGCACCATTAGCACCTGAAGAGCCACTTGTACCATCAGCACCTGAGGAACCTGAAGAACCATCAGCACCTGCAGCACCGTTAGCACCAGATGAACCTGAAGAGCCGTTAGCACCTGCTGCTCCATCTGCTCCTGATGAACCTGAAGAACCTGAAGTTCCTGCATCACCATTAGCACCTGAAGAACCTGAAGTTCCTGCAGCACCATTAGCACCTGAAGAACCTGAAGAACCATCAGCACCATTAGCACCTGAAGAACCTGATGAACCATCAGCACCTGCGGCTCCATCTGCTCCTGATGAACCTGAAGTACCATTAGCACCTGCAGCACCACTAGAGCCTGAAGATCCGCTTGAGCCTGAAGTTCCAGCTCCACCACCTCCACCGGATACTGTTACAGTTGCTACTGAAGCTGCTACAGCTACGCTATCTATTCCTGTACCTGTAAAGTTAAGAGTTTGAGCATTTCCTACAGCTACACCATCTTCTTGGATTGGAATTAGACCTGATCCTCCACCACCAGAACCTGATACTGCTGGGTATACATTACCATCTGAATCTTTTAAATATAAACGACCTAAGTCAGTTGGTTCGGAAAAGATAGCATAAGACCCAGATGCTGGGACTGATATACTTCCTGAGGGGGTTGATTGTTGATTTATTTGAGCCACGTGTTAAACTATTTTAGTTATAAATATTATATTATTTTGTTAAATATTACTTCCATCTTCGGAGTTTATTAAAATACCGTTATTTTCTATGACTCCTTCATTGGTTAATATAGTTGCTATCTGAAGCAATCCATCAGAATAATAAGTTTCATTACCTACAGTTACTGCTTTTCCTGCTTCTATAATAACAGTTCCAAAATTAAAGAAATCATACCCATAAAGTTGATCATTTTCAGCTACAACTAATATTTCACCTGAATATAAAAATCGAGGTACTCTACCTGAAAGGGTAGAGTTATTAGCATATGCTGTAACTGGTACTTGATCTAGAAATCTTACGTTAGCCATGGTATAATATTTGTCTTATATAAATATGAGGTTATCTTGAGAAAACATCTATTTTAAATTTTTCTTTAATTAAGGTAATGGTTCTCTAAATGGAGGGGGAGCATCATCAACTTCAACTCTATTACCTGTTATTTTTCCTGTGTAAAAATCAGGAGACATCTCCGTTTCTAATGAGAATATTAATTTTGATTTTTCTGAGTATTTATTTATTCCATTTAAATCTTTTTGTAATACTTCAGGTACTATATATCCATTTAATTTAATATTAAAAGTACTACGAACCATACGTTCAGTATTTTGTTGAGCTTCTGTTTGAAAATCAAATGAATCAATCATAGCTCTAAATTTAAATCTTTCAGGATCACCCCAATAAGCATCAGATGCATATTCGATTGATTCTACAATTTTATTTAAATGCTCTACATAGTATGTAAATACAACACAACTGTAATTTAATGTTAAATAATCAGGGACTACAGATGCATAATAGGTTTTTATAGGTTTTCTATTATTAAGTACTGAGAATTGGTCATATTCATTGGTTTTGCTATATTTTTCTCCAAATATATTAAAATTATTAGGATTATTAGCATCTAATTTATTGGCAATTTGCCTATTTTTTTCCATTGAAGTTCGCTTAAACATAATAAGCGGAGCCATAATTTTACCTTTGTTATCTCTATAATAACCATCTTTTTGATATGATTTCCATTTTTCAGGAGCACCATATATTATAGGCACAGGTAATCTTTCTCCATTTTGAATTACTGAAGGTTTAATAACATTATCAAAATAATAAAAAATAGATTCATCTATGTCTTGTATACCAATCGATAATGGCTTTACTGTATCTCCATTAAATGAAGTTTTAGTACCTCTATTAAACTTATCATTTGATAAGTTAGGATTTCCCATTTGTTTATCAAATGGGTTTTGTTTAGATATACTAATCTCTTCTTGAGTTTTTGGTATGGGTTTTCTTTCAGCCATTATAATCTTTCTTTCATAATATTAACTCTATCCCCAGGGACATAATGTGTTTGACAAATAATAGAAACACTATATCCAAAATTACCTAAATTCCATGCTGGGTGTTCTGGGGTGTTTTGTTTAGATAATGGGTTATTACCATTATCATCATTATAAGGATAATCGGGATTTTTACCTACAAAATATTGATTTGCGTTTGTATTATCTACTTCGTAATACCCATCATTATACATAATAATATCTCCTATTTCAGGAACTAAATCTGCTCCATATACATTATCAACTAAATTATCTGTTTCTGGGTTTTTATTTAGTAAATCATCTCTTAGAAATTTAAATATAATATTCCAATTAAAATCTACACCTAAATCACTTTCAGGGAATTCTTGTTCTGATCTTTCAATTAAAGCATTTAATGTTACAGGGGCCATAAAGTTTCTACCTTCAGCAGCTTCACCATACATATTTACTTTAGTTTCAGCTAATTTATATTTGTAATAAACAACTTGTTCGGAGATAATATTCCCCATTAGCTCACGGTTTACGTGTCTAAAAAAACTTATATCTCTTGCTTCTCCGTATAATGCCATATTAACCTATAAATATTGTCATTGGTACATTGTTTAATTCATCCACACGTGCTACTGATTCTGCTTGTCTTCTTTCCAATAATCTTTGTCTTGAAGTTTCATCAAAATAAGTTCTTAATCTTTCTATTAAAGCATTTTTTTCTGCTGTAGCTGCGGATAATAAATCACTCTGATTTAATGTTACTTCAGCTCCGGGGATTGGGACTGTTGCATATTTACCTCTAACATATCCTAATGTTTCTTTTACAATAGCTAATGTGTATTCAAATATCCAACTTCTACCGATTGAATTTATCTGAGTGTATATAGGGTTACCATATGGGGCATTAGATTCATTTGTAACAACACCATCTGTATTTTCTTTAATAGCTGACATTGTTCTTTCTTCATTTTTAATATAACGGAACCAAAGATTTACATTATTTCCTACTAAAAAGTTAGTTACATCATCTGTTTGTAAAGTTATAATAACTTCAGATGAACCTGTTCCTAAACTATTTACAGGAATAGTTAATGTATCCCCAGCAATGTAACTTGAACCTCCTTTAGATGCTATTATACTAGTAATTGCACTACCTGAAATAGTTACAGATAGTAAAGCTCCTCCTCCATCTCCTGAAGTTGAAGGTGAGATTGAATATATTCCATCTACTCCATCACTTATATTTACTAATGAGGTTAATAGAGCATCTCTTGTAGTTACTAACTGACCTGATATAGTTCTATTATAACTGGGTATAGGGAATATTCTTAACTTATTATTAACTAATTGGAATGTATAATTAGATAATCTAACTTGATTTGACATTTCAATAGCCTGTATAGTTTGCATATCGTAACTTAATGGCATCATTAAGAAATTATCTCCATACCCATATCCTCCTCCCATAAAAGCAAATGCAGCAGCATCACCATCAAATCCAAAAGTAGCACCATATGGAGTATACATTTCATTTACTGCGGGAACATCTTGGTAGAATACTTCTTTTATTTCTATACCTCCACTGATATTATTATCTAAAGCCCATTGACCTAAATCATAATCTTGAACCCCTGCTTCTAATTTAACAGAGCCACTATACCAATCTACATTACCACCTACTCCTGCTTCTTCACCATATTGTTCTGATAAACGAACAATGGAAGCCATTGTAGGAGTAACTAAAGTATGATTTAAATTGGAGCCTGTAGGTACACCTTCAAGAGACAACATATTATCTCTTACTTTAAAAGCATATAATTCATTACCGTAGGTTGTAACTGCTTCTTCAAAAGCAGCCCAAAATTGGATATCTTGTAATTCAACATTTTCAATAGGATAACCTAATCTTCGAGCACAAAAATCAGTTACTTTATTAGCATCATCTTGAAATTGAACATCGTTATCATAAAATCCAAAGGGAGTTGGAGAACTACCTGTAGATGGAGTATTATAATAGGATGCAGATACGTTATTAAAGTCAACTGAGCCTGTATATATAGGAATATTAGCCATATTTTTTAGTTATAAATATGAAAGGAAAATGGACTAGTTACTATTTTTTAGTTTTTCCACTAGTACCAGAAGATCCTAATTTAATACCTTGAACACTTGCTTCTTCATATACCTGAATTAAGTCATCAACAATTGGGTCTCTATGATTTTGTATCAATGTTATTCCTATTGCATTTTTGATTTTTCTCATTGATTTATATAAAAACCTAAATCCAGATTCCCGTTTTGATTTTAAATCAACTTGATGATCATCACCACATATAATCATTTTAGAACGCAAACCAATTCTAGTTGCTATCATTTCCATTTGTTCATGAGTAACATTTTGGGCTTCATCTACAATTATACATGAATCTAAAAATGTTCTACCTCTCATAAATGCTAAAGGTACAATTTCAATTTTACCATCTTCAATAAGTTTTTCTACTTTTACTTTATCGTATAAAGCAAACATATTTTGATAGATTGGTTGAATCCATGGATCCATTTTTTCTCGTAAATCACCAGGTAAAAATCCTATTTCTTCTTTTGATACTGTGGGTCTAGTAATTATAATTTTTTCATAATGTCTTCTAAGAAGACCATCTAATGCAACTTGAACTGCTAATAATGTTTTACCCGAACCTGCTTTACCAGCTAGCATCGTTATAGTATTTTCTAATATTTTAGCTTTAGCTTCTTTTTGTTCTTCGTTTAATGTGATTTTAAATTTTATTGGGTTTTTCACTACTCTTTGTTTCCTATGCACTTCATCTGTATGAGGTTTAGATGCCATAATTTTAAATTTTATATAATAACTTTTATCGATTATACATATGAAAAAAAAAGACCCGCTTGCGCGGGTCTTCTTAAGATATTAATCTAAGTTTATCTTAGATAGTTTCTAATCCACTAACGTAGATCTTACCATAGTACTCAGGACGTAACATCTTCTTAGCGTAACGAGTCATCAAACCTTTACGTGGTGTAAATGTTTCTGGATCGTATACTAGAGGAGTCATGATTAATGGAATGTACGGAGAGAATACAGCACCTGTTTCTAGGAACTGAGAACCTCTATAACCCATTAAGATCAAGTTATCCGTGAAGTATGGATTTTTGTATACTTTGTAACGGTTGTTGATTGTACCGATTTTCTGTACACCGAAAGCATATTCTGCTTGAGCAGCATCACCGTTTCCGTTAGAAGCAAATCCTGGGATTGATTCTAGGATAGTTGCTACAGTTGGAGAAGTTACTAAGAAGTTAGCACCACCTCTAAGAGTTAATTGGTGAATCTTGTTAGATAATTTCTGCATTTTAGTTCCTAAAGTTTGGAACCACTCACCTTGTGAGTTGTAGAAACCTGTTTGTGATGTTGATGTTGGGAAATCAAATCCACCTGCACCATCATAAACACCGTTGTTTTTAGCTGTCCAGTACTCAGTACCTGCAGCAGCATCAGCGATTAACATATCTAAGATTTCCAAATCAATTTCCATTGAAATGTACTCACTCATGATGTTTGTTAATTCAGCTTCAGCATCGATGTTTTGGTATGCAGCTAAATCTTGTGCAAATTCCGGCGTCCATACAGCTTTCAACTTTTTAGTTTTAGCAGTGATCGCTTGAGATTGCATTTTAACATTAATCTCAGGAATTACAATTTGAGTTTGGCTCAAAGAGTTAGGTGCAGAAGGGAATTGGTTAGGAGCTTCCTCGAAATCACCTCTTCTATCATCAGCAGTATTTTGATTGTAATATACAACAAAAGTACCATCAGCAGCAGCAGCTACATCAACAGCAAATACGAACTGAATAGTATCAGCTAAACCACCTGTACCTTCAACAAACTTAGTGTAAGATTGGTAAAGAGCAGTTTCAACGTAATCTGAAGAAGCAGATACTGGAATAAATGCTCTAACACCGTCTAAATCTGGGTTAGTTAAATCACCAGCTTCGATAGTTAATGTAGAAAGTACATTACCAGCAGCAATTGAAGCTGATAAAGGACCGTCTAAATTTACATCTTCCCAAGTTGAAGCAGTAATATCAGTTGCTGCAGTTACTGCAACAGATGCTGAGAATTGGTTAGTTGAGTAAGCGAAACGACCAGCACCGTACAATCCACCTGTAGCTGCAGGAGTTGAGAATGGATAAGTACCACTAGCGTTACGATCACCATAAAGTGAATCACCAGCAGTAAATGGTTCTTTTGAATTTCCATATTGGAAATCTAAGAAGAACACTAGACCTGAAGGTAAGTTCATTGGTTGTACAGAAACGAATTCTTTAGCTACGATTGAACCAAATACCTTTCTTACCAATGGTAAAGCGATACCAGCCCAGTTCTCACCTTCAGTACCTGAAGTAAATGATGAGTTTGTAGCAATAGTGTTAGTTTCAGTTACGAGTTGTTTAGCTTGGTTTTCCAATAACAATGACATATTGTTTTTGTTCACCTCGTCTAAACCCTCTAAAAGGCCAGTTTTAGCCCATTTTCCGGCTAATTTGGCAGCGTCAGACTGCATGTTCTTCCATGAACCAGCAGCAGACTCTAATAATGTGTTTACTTGTGACATTTTTTTTAATTTTTAATTTTAAACTTATTTAATTCCGGCAAGTTTTTGCCATCTGTTGAATTGATCGTTAACCTCTAAGATTGGTTTTTTCATTGGAGCTGACCCCATTGCTTTCGATGCTCTACCTAAGTTTTCCTTAACAACAGACTTTGTCGTGGTTAAACCTTCGCTTAATGTTTCAAATACGAGTTTAACTTCTGTTACGTTGGATGCCTTATCAAATGCACCTAAAACCTTAACCTTTTGGTTTTCAGTCAAATTCTTAGAACGGAATATCTTGTTTGTGTAGAGTAACTTAGCGTTTAAAAGGTTAACTTCATTTAGTTCATTTTTTAATTCATTAAGTTCTTCTTTCATTTTTTCAAGATCTTCTTTCTCGTCTTTCATACCGTCTTTGTAGCCTTCTTCTTCAGCATCTGTACGAGCATCTTCTTCAAGATCTTCTTTCTCGTCTTTCATACCGTCCTTGTAGCCTTCTTCCTCAGCATCTGTACGAGCATTTTCATCCATAGCTACGTCTACTTCATCTTCAACATCGATTTCAACATCGTCTTCAACGTCAACACTTTCGTCTTCGTCTTCAACTTCGAATTCTTCGCCTGCTTCTAATTCACCATCTTTAACCATGTCTGCGATTACGTCTTCAATGAACGATTTAAGGTCGTCTTCTGACATATCTTCAAGATCAATTTCTTCATCTTCGTTTTTGTCTTCTTCGTCCTCTTTCTCGTCTTTCATACCGTCGAGGTAACCCTCTTCTTCAGCATCTGTACGAGCATCTTCATTTAGTTCGTTGTCGAGTTCAGCTAATAATTCATCTAAATCCATTTCGTCCATTTCTTCAGCTTCATCTACTTCTTTAGTACCAAGTTTTTTCTTGCCCATTTGGCCTTCGTACCCTTCAGCATCATCTGCTTCATCTACTTTCTCTTTGTCTTTAGCTTCTTTTTTAGCCTCATCCATTTTTTCTTCTGACTCTTTCTTAGCTTCTTTTACTTCTTTCTCTTCAGCTTCTTTAACATCTTCTTCATCCATTTCAGATAATTTAGCTGCTAATTTTTCTTTCAAGTAAGGTGAAAATGCTTCTTCAAGTGCCAGTTTTGCGTTTGTAATAGCTGTTTCTTTAACTGCTTTAGCATCCGCAATTGCTTCTTTTAACAAATCTCTATTTGTTGCCATTTTGTCCTCAAATTAAATTGTTGGAAATACGTTTATTGTTGACGATTGTCGAAACGTAATAAGTTATATAAAATTAATGCCATATAAAATAATGGCATATTATGATGATACATATATAAAAGGAAATAAAAAACGCCCTTCTTTTGGAAAAGCGTTTTTTAACCAAAGGAATAAAATCCTAAGGGGGGAATTGCCTAAGGTAGCAGGCGAGTTAAATTACCGGACAAGTGCCGTTAGCACATAAAATTTCCGATAATAATGTGTTTACTTTTGAATATTTATCTATTTGAACTTCTTGTCCTTCTTTAATCATATGCATATATGAACCTGGGTTAGATGGTGTTGAAACAAAATCCCAACATAGTAATTCAAAGTCATCTTGTACTTCTAATACACCACCTCTATCTTCTAATGAACCCATACCACGAGATGAAACACCTACTTGTACATTATTTTCAATTAATGCTTTTAAGATATTTCCTGCTGTAGTAGGTAATACTTCAATTTTACCAACTACATTATCTCCATCCCACCACATATCTCTAATAATATGAGATACATTTTTAAGATTAATAATTGAAGATTCTGGGTGGTCTAATTCACCTGTAGCTCTATTTTCGTCTACTAACACTTTATATTTGTTAATTTCACGCTCCCATAGATCTTTTGAATAATAACGACCATTACCATTTTTAACTTCAGCAGTAGCTAATATACCTTCAACTAAAGGATTACCTGATGGGGCAATCGCTTCAGTTAAGCTAATTGGTTTAGCATTAAATGCTTGTGTTTCTATTAGTACTTGCTTCATATTAATTATATTTTAGCTTCAGCGTCTGCTGCTTTTTTCTTAACATTAGCTAAATCTAATTCTCCTTTAGCTACTTGCTTTTTTAAGTCTTCTACTTTTTTTTCAGCAGCGGCAATTTGTTGATCCATAGGACCTTCATCTATATCTTGAATATCACCTTCTTCAGCATCCATCATTTCCATTAATGAATACTTAGATTCTTTTAAATTACCATATCCTGATCCTTTATGTTCACCTTTTGGTTCAACAATTTTACCAGCACCAGGTACGTCATCTTGATAACCATCAATTTTAAGGCCAAATGCAGAGTTAGTAGTATAGAATGTTATATCTTTAGCTAAATTTTTAGCTACCATTGCTTTTAATTCTTCTACTGTTTTTTTAGCATTTTTAGGATCTTCCATTTCAACATAATATCCTGATAGGAATGCTTGACCATATAGATTATCAATATTTTTAGTATCTTTATAATCATAGTCTTTAATTTCCATATCAACTACTTCTTTATCGGTTTCTTTCATTTCAGCTTTTACTTCAGCTTCAAAAATATTAAACCAACTTTGTGTTGTATTAGGTTGTAAATCAACATATCCTCCTATTCCTTCAGATAGTAAACTTTTACCTGTTAGTATAGTAACAACTTGATCAAAGGTATTTGTAGTACCAATGTGTTTTGGGAAGTTCATTTTAGCTAATTTTAAGAAATGAGCTTTGCTTCCTTTTCCTTCTTTAATAAGGTTATATTCTTTTTGTACTAAATTCATTTTTTTAATCTTTAAACATTTCAATTAAATCATCTATGTAATCTACAGCTAAATCAGTACCGTAAACTACTTTAAAATCGGGGTTTTCTTTATAATAATCCATTGTTTTATTTTTTGCTTTTGCTAACAATGGGATTAATTCATTTAATTTATTTTCTACTTTATCAAATCCTAATACTCTAGATGTAATATGTTTTTTTAATGCTGAACTATCAATATTTAAATTATTAATATATTCTTCAATATTAGCATCTATTTCATTTAAAGGTGTTGTTTTACTTTTAGATAAATCAACAATTGCAATTGTTTTAGAAGTATGAGGTTTTGGAACTAATTTGTATTTAAATTTTTTAACATACATATTATCTTTAACTCCATCTTCAGTTGCTTTAGGACCGGGACCTAAATCGGCTCCAGGACCTTCTTGTACTGGGGCTAGTTTATATCCGTATTTTTTAACTAAAATATCTCTATCAGTTCCATCTGCTTTTTTATTTTTATTAAATGCAAATGGAGTTGCATAATTTTCACCTTCAGTACCTGAATCAAAAGACGAATTTGATGATATTGAATTTATTTCTTCTAATTGTCTTTTAATTTCATCATATTGGTCAGGATAATTTTTTCTTAAATGTGTTCTATATTGATTAAACACATCTTTTAAATCACGAGCAATAACCTGAATGTTCTGATCGTTTTCAGCTTCATCTGTACTCATTAGAATTTTTAATGCTTTCACTGCATTAGACATTTTTTCCAATGAATCACCAAATGATGCTAATTTAATAATTTTATGTTGGACAGAATTTGTTTCTGGGTTTATTTCATCTGTTTTGAAATAGGTATCTAAATCAGCAGAAAAGAAATCATTTTTCATATCCACAGGACCATAAGCCGCTTCTAACCTTTTAATTAAAGAAGGTTTTACATCTTTAGGTTTTAATATGTTTGAAGTATCGATCTTAGCCATTAGATGTTTTTAATTCTTCTAATAAAGCACAATATTGAAGTAAATTAATTAAATTATCATCACCAACATTTGATGTTTTAGATAATGGGTTTAATATATTGGTTACTTCATTAACTTTAATTTGGATTGCTTTATTATCAATAGTTGATGATAAATTCAATAATTCCTCTTTTAAATACGTAACTTTATTATTATAATATTCCTTTAATTTAGGAGTATTATCGACAGAATTAATAAATTCTTTAAGAATTTCTTTTTGATCATTATTTAATGAACCATATTTATCATTAAATTTTTCTAATAATACACGATAAGTTAAAATACGTAAATCTTTATCATACGATTTAAATTCTTTAATTAAATCAGCTTCTACTTTTTCAGATTTGATTGTTGCTGAAGTCATGTATTCTAAAATAGCAACTTTATTATCTATAATTTGTGTAGGATTTGATAATTGATCACTAGTGTATATTTCTAATAAAGTATATAAAGCAGCATGTGCTCTATATGTTGGAAGTTTTGTTTTAAAAAAGTCTTCTAAGTTGTAATGATTACTAATTTCTTTAATTAAATTATATTTTTGACGTTTTAATGCTCCTCTATTTAAGGTTTTAGAAGTTTCAATTATAGTAGTCAAAATAATATCAGCTTTACCTTCTGATATATTCTGGTGTTTGGTTAAAGTTTCATATAATTTGTATTCTTTCCCCAATTCAGTTCGTACAAAATATTTTTTTAGAATACTAGACGCTTTTGAATTATTTCCGGACAGCGTATCCGCTGTGATTTGTCTTACTAGTAATTCAAATAAAATACCAGTATTTTTATATTTAGAATGTTTAATGTTCATTCTGCTAAAGGTTTTGTTATAAATATATAGAGATTATTGTTCCTTAATATTACTTTCATCTAAAAGTGATTCTCCTTTGTTTTTTAAACTTAATTTTTTATCTAAAGATTCAAATAAAGAACGGTTTTTTAATTTAGCTTCTAAAGCTAATGGTGATCCTCCTTTATATTGTGGTTTAATTGAATCAGATTCGTTATCATCATCTTTCATTCCTTTAGCTCCTAAACGATCTTTACCAAAATTATCATCTTGAGTATTACGTTTAGATACTTTTTCTTCAGGACGACCTAATGGTGCTTTTTCATTATATCCATCAGGTATATTTGCTGGGTCTGAATCCATTCTACCAGTTCCATATAATGAAGCTAGATCATGTGGTGTACCATATGATTTACCTGTTTCTAATGGATCGTTACCTTCAGCTTCAATTTGAGTAACACGGAATTTTCGTTTTTGATCTTGTACAATTAAATCTCTATATTCATCATATTGATCAGTACTAAAATGGAATATATTTTCATAAATCCAATCTGTAGGAATTAATTTACTTTCAGCCATGGCTGATGCTAAATCCATTTTTTCCTTCATCAATGCAATCTTTTCTTGATCGTATATAATTGATGGTGTTGTTAATGATAATTCAAAATTAGTTAACGATTCTTCAGTGTATCCTTGTGTATATAAATGCACTAACGCGATCTTATATAATTCCGATAATACAATACGTTGAATACGATCAATAGTACGAGCAAAACGTATATCTTCTGCTGCTAATGTAGCTTTACCAGTTAAATCTTTCTCATAACCCATAAATGCTTTAGGCACTTTAAGGGCAGCAAATAATTTATCTCTTAAATATTCAACATCTTGAATACCATCATATTGCAAACCTGGAGTTGTTTCAATTTTTGTTGATGAATCATTACCTCTAATTGGAACATAAAAATCTTCCATTAGATTTTGCATATTGTATTTCAAGTTATATTCACCTGTTTTTTCATCCATTAATGGAGTACGTTTCATTGTAGAAATAGTTTTCTGCATGAAATTTTCTACTTCATTTGGTGGAATAGAACCAACATTAATATAGAATATACGTCTATCTGGGCTACGAGAAATTCTATGAATTAACATAGCATCCTCCATTAGTGTATATTGTTTAAAAATACGACGAGCGGGTTCAATATATGAACGACCATAAGGAAGATAATTAACATCTGTTAATAATCTAAAGTGAGCCATTTCATAATTATCGAAATAAACTCCATCTTCTTGGTCTTTATTATATGAGTTAGGTACACCATAATAACCAGAACCTCCACCATAAATACCTTCAGGTGAATATCTAAATCTAATAGCATTTGGATGTTCTTCATCATATGCTTCTTGTCTTTCAATATGATATGCTGTATAAGGAATTACATTATATACACCAAATTTTTCAGCAATTTCCATTTTTAAGAAAAAATCACCATATTTACACATCTGTCTAATCCATGACCATAGATTAAATTCAACATTTAATACATCATAAAATAAATTATAAAGGATTTGTTGAACATTATCATCACTACTTCTAATTTGAAGTACTTCACCCATATCATTTTTTAATGTACTTTCATCTGAGATAATATCTAAGGCAGAAGCAATAATTGCATCGTTATCCATTACGTCATAATCAGAATAAACCATAGTACGTAAGTACTGGTAGTTTACATTTAATTGTGAACCAAATAATGAGGTGGAGGAAGGTGAATAGAGACGATTGTATCTATCCATTATCGAATTTGTTGCTATATCCCCTGACTTTTGAATGGAATCCACATCCATTACTTTAAGTTGATTACCTCCTTGATTTCTGATGATAACATCAGTAGAGAATAATCTTTGTAGTCGGGTAAATAATCTAGTATCTGCCATTTTATTTTTTATTATATCGTATAAATATTAGAGAAGCCATTTAATGTCTTCTTTTCCTCCATAAGGATTATCAATTTGGTATGGGTCTTTACCATTTTTAGTTCCATAAGCACCAACATACGTAGTTTTTGTCATACCTCCAAGGGCAGCTCTAGTCATATCGTGAGAATGTTGTTGAAACTTAAGTGATGTGTCTCTTAAATACATTCCTATACCAAAAGCCATTACTAAATCATCATTATATCCTGATTGAGCTTCAGGGCGTCCATTTCTCCAAATGAATACTTTCATTTCTTCTAATAAACGTTTTGAACGAATAGTTACTGATCTATCGCCTACATACTCTCTAAATTTATTTACTACCAATGGTCTTGATCTCATCGACATTGTAAATCCAGGAGTCATATCACTATTACCTTCAAATACTTTTAAATATGAATCTGCCGTTAATTGATCAGATTTAGGTGAATGATATAAATTAGTATAACCACGTTCAATAATTGAATCAATAGCTGCCCAACCAATAGAAGCATTTTCTACTGCTAATAAAGCATTATTATATTCTGAACCTAATCCTACTAAGAAATAACCAAATTCTTTAGGTGACATTTGGCCCCTATATTCAGCAACTTGTGTATTTGTTTGTATATCAATTACATGAGCCGTTGAGAAATCTTTACCATCCCCTCTAGCTACATCAGCTGTAACCATATATTCTCTAGAATAATCAGCAGCTTCCCATACCCATAAGTTTTGATCTACACCTCTACGTTCTAATGGATCCTGAATTGTAGATTCTTTTAAAAATTCAATCCATTCAGAATAAAATACAACATCACCAGAGGTACTAAAATCACAATCACATTCCTGAGCTGCCATTCTAGGATCACCTAGTAATTCATCTTGTCTATCTCTCCATTCTTGATCACGTTCAGGATGAACATACCAAGGTAGTTTGATAGGTATAAAATCATTTTCTTTATTTTCAGCTGATACCCATGTTTTGTGGAACCAATTACCCGTACCATAAGGAGTAGATAATACAATAGCACCACCACCAGTTGCTAGGGTTTGTTGAGCTGAGGCCCATATTTCACCAATTTGATCAATAAATGCTGCCTCATCAATTAACAATAATGAAACGGCTTCTGATCTACCCGCATCACTACTTGCAGATGTTGCTTTAATTTGGGAACCATTACTTAACCTTAATGATAATTTATTATTTTCATCAGCTGGTATTTTAAGCCAAGAAGGTAAGTTATCATACATAAACTTAACCTTAGTAACCATATTACGAGCTGTTTCTTGCTTTGTCGCAATACAAAGAATATTTTTATCTTTTTGAAATAACATCATCCATAATGAATAACCTGCAGATAAAGTAGATATACCTAACTGTCTAGATTTTAGAATGATTGAATATGGGTTATCTCTAAATAAATGTAATGTTTTTTCTTGAAATGGATATAGATTAAAAAGCACCCTTCCTCTTTGTGGGTGTTGAATATTACAGTACTTTTTCATAAAGTGAGCTGGGTCTTGGGCACACTTAATGTATTCCTGTCTTATTATTGCTTTTAAATCTTGTTTAGCCATTATTTACCTATTTTCCAATATAGACGACCTGTGTATATTGGAGCAAATTCATTATTTAATCCTATACCAAAACCATATGCTTGTCTTTTTTTATTAACAAATAAAATCTCTCCGTTAATATTTTGAATAGCTGTTGGAGAAACACCTAATGAAACACCTCCGAAAAATTCCCTTTGGTGGATGTAAGAAGTATTAGTAACTGTAATTGTTGGGATGAGTATGTTGGGTTGAACATTTCTAAATAATATTGAATTTCTACTTATAGTATCATTTATAACAATACTCCCTAATGAATCTAAACTTAAAGTATCTGTATAGGAGTATTTAGCATAATAATCTTTTAATATATCTAGTGTATCAATATCAGCAGGAATAGTATCGTGTATAGTAGTAACTTTAGTTCTCCATTTAGGGACATATACTAAACTATCAATTTTTAACGTATCCCATTTAACTATGGTTTCTGTAATAATTTTAGGTTCAGAAATAGGTTTATTTCTTGAACAACCTCTCATAAGAAGAATTATAACTACTAGTACTACAATAAGTAGATTTTGGATATTTTTAAAGAAGTCCTTCAAGTTCTTTTTTAATTTTAGTTAATTCTTTTAATCTTTTAAGCAATGATTCTTTTTCAACACCTTCTGCTTTTTTATATTGATTAACTACTGTTTTCATTTCTTTAGCATTATCAGATAATTTAGTTGCTATTTTAGATACCGAATCTTTTGATGATGATTTTACATCTTTATCAGATGGTTCATTATCATCTTCATCTTCTCTAATACTAAGACTATCTAAAGCATCCATAGTACCTTCAAAACCAGGAATATCAGCCGGTTTATCAAATTCTCTTTGTTTTAATGCTGCTTGAATAGCAAATATAGCATCTTGCTCTGAATAATCATATCTTTTAGCCATTGCCTTAATAAAGCGGTCTAATGCTTTTATTACTTCAGGATTAAGACTTTCATTCATTGAATCTAATTTCTTATTTAATTCTATTGTTTTTTCCTTTTCAGCATTTAATTCTGCTTGGGTTTCAACATCTTCAGGAGTTGCTTTTTCTTCTTCTTCAGATAAAATTTCAGCTATTTCACTTTTAATATATTCTTTGAATTTAGATTTTTTCATTATATATAGTATTTTTGTTATAAATATATCAAAAATCCATATAGTTAATCATCTGGTGGATTCTGTCTTCTGTACTACCTGATAGAGTGTGTAAATTTTTAATTCTATGACTATATTTAGTTAGTAAAGTATTAATTGATCTATCAATTGCAACTCTATATTTAGCATCTGTCTCACGAACACCATTATCTTCAATTTCTACACCTTCAGGAGACACATAAAATATGTAATCATATTCTCTAACTAATTGAGCTGCTAATGTTTCAAAATCTTCTTTTTCATATATATCCATTGAAGTAGAACAATTAGCAAACGCCATAACATCAATTAAAGTTCTATCTGTAATGATGTTTTCATGCATTAATTCTCCTGATCGTTCAGCTAAAAATACACATTGACCTTTTAATGTTGAATCAGTATTCATTGGAATACCTTGTGCCATTAATTCCTTAGAACGTTCAGTTCTAAAGTTATAACCTTTAAAATAATCTAGCTCTTTAAGAGCATTAACTAGTGTAGTTTTACCTACACTCATTGTACCACATAAACCTATCTTCATAACTTATAATTTAATTAGAAAATCTTTCATTTCCAAGCATATATTGAAGAACTGATTCAGGAATACCTGAATGGGTAAATTGTTCTAATTTAGCTAATGCTTGTGTTACATCTTGAGCTACAATAGGAACATTTTTAACATCATCTTTATCAAGATATGTACATTCATAAATTAGATTATCTTTTACTTTAGATGTTCCTACTAATTTAATTTCTAACATAACAATGTCTCTTTCCATATTTTGAAGAGACTTGATTAGATCTTTTTTTTCTTTTTTATACTTTTTTTTAATCATAACTAAAATGGTAAATTACTATAATTATCTTCTTGTGATGAACCTGGTAGTACTCTATAACTATCACTATCAAAGTGTTGTGTTGATACTTCAAATATAGTAGCTCCTTCTTCAAGTGCTAACATTTGATGAGGTTGACCAGGCATTAAATGAATACAATCACCTTCTTTAACTATTCTGGATTTTAATTCTGCTGTTTCAGTATCAATAAATTTATATTCAAATTTACCTTTAGAAATATACCAAGCTTCATCTTTAAGAAGATGATAATGCATTGAAAATTGTTTATGAGCTTTAAATACTAAAAGTTTACCACAATAAAACTCATTATTAATAATCCATAATTCATGACCCCATGCTTTTTCATGGCGTTCACCTTGATATGGTTGGGCTTCTATTGTTAACTCTCTCATATTAATTTCTATTTTCTCCTGCTCTACCTTTTGATGTTTTGTACCAAGGTAATCCTTCTCTTTCTTGCATTATAGAACTATATTCTTCAGCATCATATTGGATACCCCCAAGATAATATGATTTACTCCATTCAGAATCTTTACTTATTGGAACTATTGCAGGACCATCATATCTATGATGTTTAAAATGTTCATCACCTTGCATTTTAATTAAATAATGTCTAGCTCCTTGGTATTTAATAACTTTTTCTTCGTATAATTTTTCTTTGGCCATAACTTTATGTTTGTGTAATATATAAAAAATAATTAATAAATCCTAATTTTTTAGAAATGTTCATGAAAATCAGGATATTCGTTTACATCTTCCATACATTGCAATACCCATTCTGCAACGTAATTTCCTTGTGCTCCTGAGACTGTAATGCCACGAGCTGATAATGCATCACCTACAAAATGAACATTATTATAATCAATTAATGCTAATGTATCGTAATCAACTAATGGTTCAGGTGATAGATACTTAACTTCAGGAATATAAACACCCCAATCATCTTCAAGGGTTGGGAATACTTTTTTCATATCATCAATAAAATCAACGATATACTCAAAGTAACCACCGAATGCATCTGCTACCTTTTGTAACTCTAACCAGCTAATTTGAGTTGCACTCACATTCTCACCTTCAGAAGTTGTTGAAGGTTTGCGTGAAGGACTATAATATAAACCAGTAGCATCTTTTTGAATTTTCTCTACCAATTCTCTTGACCATTTGAATGGTTCTTCGATACCATTGATTTCCATCAAGAT
>JAAHTH010001213.1_pt1 | contig 23352 bp, 28 predicted proteins | sample 6116091 | NCBI WGS metagenome assembly JAAHTH01 (sample SAMN13939990, study PRJNA603662) | sponge metagenome | isolation source: marine sponge | host: Mycale hentscheli | place: New Zealand | collected 2006 | reverse complement strand
AAAAACAAAAACCCCCCGGGGGGGGGGGTGGGATGGGCATGGCCGAAGGGGGTATTGCTTGAATTCAACCCATGTATAGGAATGAAGGTGGAATCATGAGTTCCATCGGCAGTGCCCTTCAAGGCATTAGCGGTGGTATTGGCAGAGGCATTGAGGCGCTTGGAGGTATGGCTCAACAAGCGAATGCGAACTATCAAGCAAATCAAAAAAAATCTGGCATTCAAGAGAAACGCCTTGAAGACATGACTCGTGAAGAGCTTCTTGAATACATCAAGAGTGGCGGTAAGCCTTCGGGTGGTGGCAGCAACTTAGGTGGTCTAAAGAACTTATCTAACATGTTCATCGATAGCGTAATGAATAGGCCTCGTGGCGGCACAGCCGCCCTTAATCAGATGGGCGACACGTCTCTGCTTGGATATGCGGGTGGCGGCGATGTTGAATATCCTCGCATGAACGGCCCCATCTCTGGCCCAGGGACTGAAACATCTGATGACATACCTGCCATGCTTAGCGATGGCGAGTTTGTTGTGAATGCTAAAGCTGTTAGAGGTATTGGAAGGCTAGAAGGTGCTGGCAAGTCTAAAGAAGAACAGCGCAAAGAGGGTGCGCGCATGATGTATGCGTTGCAAAAAGCCGGTGAAAAGGCAATGAGGAAAGCGTAATGGCTAAAAACAAATACCCAATGAAGGGTCAGGCTGAGAAGTTAGCCAAGCAAGGCCGCTACGGAGACTCCATGTTGGTTCACATGAACCCATCGGAAGTTGATATTTTAAGAAAGACCTCGCCAATTGGTGACCTGACGATCAATCCAAAGACGGGTCAGCCAGAAGCTTTTGTTCAATTCATCCCTGCCGCTCTTGCTACTGTGGGCGCTTTTGCGAGCAAGAGTAAGCAACAACAGACAGACGAAAGCACACCTGTAGTTCAACCTTCAGCATCTCAACAGTACGCTGCCCCTGGGGTTGAGTTAACTTCCCGTCAGTTGCTAGACGCTTACTTCAACCCCGAATACGGGATGATTGGCCAGCAAATACCGATTCCTGTTCAACAGGTGGCCGGTCTTTCACCGCAAGAAGTTCAAGCAAGAAATCTAGCTCAAGGGTTGGGCGGATTTGGCGGACAACTTTCTGAAGCACAAGACATGTACCGTAGGGCGGCGCAAGGATTTGACCCTCGTTCTGCTGGAGCATTTGCAGACCCTCGCGCTAGAGCATTGTACGAACAAAGCACTCGTGGCTATGACCCTCGCATGGGTCAACAGTTCATGGATCAACAAGCTCGAGCCATGATGAGAGGTGCTGCTGGTGACATTCGTGGCGCTGAAATGGGCATGGGCCGAGAAGCAGCCATAGCTCAAAGAGACATGATGGATGCCGCTAGAGCGACTGGTCGAGAGGCTGACATTGGTCAAGCAGGATTAGGCGCTGCGGGTAGAGATATTCGTCGAGATATTGCTTCTGCAATGAGTGGTATGCGTGGCGCTGAAATGGGTGCAGGCAGAGAGTCTCGCATCGGTCAACGAGCTATGCAGCGTGCTGGTCAAGGTATCGGTGGACAAGTAACTGGCGCTCAAGCGGGCGCTATGGACGCGGCTCAACGCGCCAGAATGCAAACACAGATGGCGGGTCAAGATCTTCGATCTGCTGGCCAAATGGGAAGAGCCGCAGCTATGCAAGGCATTGCGGGCCTTGCTGGAACAGGCGCTCAATTTGACCCATCTTCAGCAAGCAGTTTCATGGATCCATTCAACAGAGATGTCATTGAAGCTCAACAAGCTGAGATCGCACGCTTGGGAGAACAACAAAAGATTGCTGCGCGTGATCAGGCAGTGCGCTCTGGTGCTTTTGGTGGCTCTCGTGGCGCTATAGCAGAGGCTGAGATTGGTCGCAATGTCCTTCAGCAACAAGCTAAGACGGGCGCTGAGTTGCGCTCACAAGGCTTCCAGCAAGCTCAACAGGCCGCTCAGCAGGCGTTTGAGCAGGCACAAGGGCGTAGACAGCAAGCTGCACAGCTGACCGGCTCACTGGGTCAGGCAGGCGCTCAGACAGGTATCAGTGCCGCACAGCAGGCTGCAAACCTAGGACTAAGCGCAGAGCAATTAGCTCAACGTGGCGCGCTTGAAGGTGGCCAGCTTGGCCTTAGTGGCCTGACCTCTCAAGCAGACATTGCTCAGCGCGCTGCACAGATGGGCATATCCACTCAAGAGTTGGCAGGCAGGCTTGCTCAACAACGAGGACAAATGGGCTTGCAAGCGGGTCAAGCTCAAGGAGATCTTGCTCAACGCGCTGCTCAACTGGGCATGACTGCTCAAGAGTACGCTGGCCAGATGGCGCAACAGCGTGGTGCTCTTGGTCTACAAGCGCAACAAGGTATTGGTGGCCTAGCGGGACAGCGAGCAGATATCGCATCTGGCTTGGCAAGAGACTTCCAGTCTGCCCAACAGCTTGGCTCTAATGTATTTGGGGATCGAATGGCGCGTCTGCAGGGTGCTGCAGGTGGCATGGACAGGATGACTCGTGGCGCCATGGGCGATGCTATGAGTGCGTACCAAATGGGGCAGCAGGGATTGCGCGCAGGCGCTCAAGGAATTGCAGGTCTAGGCCAGCAAGGCTACGACATGTTAACTGGCCAGATTGGTACGCTTGCAGGCCTTGGTGCAACAGGCAGAGGCATACAGCAACGCGGGCTTGATGCTCAGTACAAGGCTGGCACTCAAATGGCTGATGAGCCGTTCATGAGACTACAGCGTGGATTCAACGTCCTTGGTCAAGGCGCTCAGTTTATGCCTGGATACACCACTGGTTTCGGCTCTGCACAGCAAGGAGTTGGGACTTATCAACAGCCTGGAACCGCTGCTCGGGCAATGAATGCGTTATCTTTCGGAGCAAACTTTATGCCATCTGACATCCGCTTGAAAGAAAACGTCATAAAGATTGGTGAAGTTGAGCCTGGTGTTGGTTGGTACACATGGAACTGGAATGACACGGCTAAAGCCATGGGTGTTGATGGTCCAACAGAAGGTGTGATCGCTCAAGAGTTGGTTGAAGTTGATCCTTCAGCCGTGCTCATGGGTGAAGACGGTTACTACCGTGTAGACTACTTAAAGGTTAACCGCAAAGAAGCGGAGGCTCAGTAATGTACGAAGAAATCATGAACAGGCCCATGTTCCAAACGCCGCAGATGCGTGAAGGTGGTGGCATCATGGCAGGCGTTGCGCCTATTCGTGGGTATGCGGATGGTGATTTAGTTGAGGGTGATAATACTTTTAGGCCAATATCAGCGTTTGCAGACTTTTTAAGGAATCCAAGAGAAGTTCTTGGCGAAGAAACCTCTGAGGCAATATCAAACTTAACCCCAGAAGACGCTCTTGCCTATTTAGAAAGTAACCCAGGGGAAGCTGCTGCCGTTGCCATTTTAACTGCATTCCCTTTCTTGAGAGCCGGTAAAGCTGGGCTTCAAGCGTTTCGTGCTAGTCAAGCAAGAAGGCGAACAGGGCCTAATGCCAAAATGAGCGCAGACGATCTTGCCCCACCGCCTTCGGGTAAGCGGGTGATGAATCCAAAAGACATTGAAGGCACAACGATTGTCCCGACTAAAGTCAAACCTACCCAAGGCAGAGTTGCTCGTGCTGCAACTGCTGTTTCAAAATCACCAGCAGGGGCTGCTGGAAGAGGAATCGCGGCAATCTTAAAGAATCCTGTAAAAAGTACTGCGGGCGCAGCGGCTCTTGGCGGAATCTATACTCTAGCTCAAGAATATTTCCCAGACTTAGAGATAGAAGAAGCAATTAGTGCGCTTTACCAGAAGTTTCCTGCAGCGTTCAGAGACATCATATCTCCAGATGTTGGTGAACGAGTTGAGCTTACTGAGTCTGCCAAAGCAAGGCTTCCTGAGGTAGCAAAGGCCAGAGAGGAAGGGTTTCCTGAAGATAAGAAAGGCGGCAAAACTGGTGGAGATGAAAAGAAAGAAGCGCCAAAAACCTTCCTTGATATGCTGAAAGGTGCGGGCACTCAGTTCAAAGATTTTCTGCAAGACCCTGCTAATCAATACGCCCTTGCCAAAGCTGGACAGGCAAGTGAAGGCATAGCGCCTAGAAACTTTGCAAGCGACTTTGCTCTAGACAAAGAAGAGTACAAGCAGCTTGAGGCGCAGAGAGAGAAAGGAACTGCGCTTGAAGATAACCTCAAGCTTCTGAAGGAGTTGAAACCAGAAGCAAGTGTTGATGAGTTGCTTGACATTCTTTTAAGCAAGGATACTGCAAGTGAACTTGCTCAACAGGTGCGAACTCAAACATTGTCATTGTTCGGAGAACTGCGCGGTGATGATATGAATACAGGCGTTAGTGATGCTGAATTGATGGCTAGAGCGCAAAACTTAGTTTTTGGAACAATGACCGGAGGCGCTCCTGCAGCAGCCAGCCAAGGCGAAACAATAGATCTTGAGCCTGTTGAATAATGATCACTGTAAGGTTGCCTGATGGCAGATCTGTAAATGTAAATACAAGTGATCAAGAAGTTGCCAGAAGGACTGCCAAAAAATACCTAGATGAAAACCCACTAGTAGAACGTGGCGCTCAGCTAGGCGAAGAAGACGTATCTGCGATAGGTGATATCGGCAGAGGTATTGGTGCCGGTCTTGTCAGCGCGACAGAAGGCATCACTACCTTACCTATGGAGCTTCTTGGTGCTGACGAAGAAAGCATTCAGTCTGTAAGAAACTTCTTTGATAAGTACAAGCCTGAAACTCAGACCGAAATAGGCAAGGCCTCTCGATTCATTGCCCAGTTCGCAACCCCTGGCGGGCTTGCTGCTAAAGCCGCCAAAGGCTTAGGTTCGGTAGGAAGGCTTGGCGCAACAGTCGGCGCAGACATAGCCGCTACTACGCCAGACGTTGAAACACTTGGTGACTTCTTTGACGCTGGGCCCACCAAGCGAATAGACACATCAGACTTATCTGGCGCAGAGCTTTCTGCAGCCAATCTATCCAATCGTTTGCGTGTAGGCGCAGAAGGTGCTGCTGTAGTCCTTGGTGTGCCTGCTATCGCATCCTTAGGGGCAAAGACCGTTGGAGCAGGACTTGGCGCTCTTGGCCGAACAGACTTTGCGAAGGCTGCTGCTCAAGCAATTAGAGATCCAGAGACGCCATTTAGCGCAGTTGGTGTTAGGCCAGACCTTGAGAACCCTACGTTCATACAAAAAAATCTTGAGCGGTTAGGCAAGGTTGGTCGCAAATACCTAAGCCAACAAGGCGGGTTGCCAGATAGGTTCACGGCTCAATACGATGCCATGCGGGTAACTCAGATAGCGGCTCAGAACTCTCAGGCAAGACAGGCTGTCGAGAAGATGGAGAACGCACTGTCTTTTGTAAACAAGAATGAAGGGCTTTTCAACGACCAGGACAAGTCCCAGGTACTTGATACGCTGAATGACTTTTTGTTTGCAGAAACCACAGGCATGAAACCTGGAGTTGGACGTGAAGCTGTAAAGATTGCAGCAGAAAAGAAGTTAAAAGAAATAGATCAAATCATTGCTCAGAACACGCCGAAGAGCTTGTTTGGTAATAGAAAAGACTTGAGCCTGTTTGATGGCGCAAGTGCCCTTAGAGAGCAGATCGATGGTTTGAGCGTGTCCGTAAAAGACATATTAGAAGACGGGCTTCAAAGCGATGAAACGAAGAGTGCTCTGATTGATGCCATAGGAAACAATAAAACGTTTTACGGCATGCGTCTTTACCGCGCATTGAAAGACACCAACTACTCACCCACAGCAGAGCAAGCAGAACTTGCCGTTGAAGAGCTTGTTAAATCAAGCCGTGGCCTAGATGAGGCCGCTCAGCTTGACGAGACTCAAGCTAGAGAGTTGTTGAACAGTATGATTCAAGGCAACTTCAACAACGCTAAGATGCAACCAAGAGATGTTGTTGATTCGGCAACACTGAAAGGCGTGTCTCAAGGAATGTTGAAGGGCAGGAAGCTTGATGATCTACCTGCCGTAAGAGACTTTCTTGGCGAGTACACGGGCGCAAAAGACGTTGTCATGCGGTTCCGTCCAGAACGCATCAGGGCTAGAGACATCGGTGAACAAGAAGCGGGCTTGCGAACCAAGATGGTTGAAACCGTTGACATCATGTCGAAGCACATAGCGAAGGCTGAGTACTACAAAAACCTGATTGAGTACAACGCCAAACTCCCAGAGGGTGCAAAGTTTATATTCGATACGATCCCGCCAAACGCAAAGCTTGGAGATTACTCAAGAGTAGGCGCAGAGGCGGGTAATCCGCTTGGCGAAATAACCGCTTCACAAAAAGCTAGATTCGGTCCGCTTGCAGGCAAGTACATAAAGAACGAATACAAAGCAGCGTTTGAAGGCGGCAGTGATGTGTTTGATTTGTCCAAGGGGAACATACCCTTGTACTCAACCTTCTTGGGTTTGAAAGGCATGTCCCAGGTAGCCAAGACTGTCTATAGCCCAATAACTCAGATCAGAAACGCCACCACCGCAAGCTTCTTTGCGCTTGCTAATGGCAATGTTGGCAACAGCAAATCACTCGCAAACTCTGTATCAACCATATTTAGCAACCTTAACCAGAGGCTAACGGGTCCCGGAAAGTCTGGAGCAACTCTTGCCGAAAGACAAAATTACTACAACGAACTTGTTGATCTGGGTGTAATCAATACCAACGCCAAGATTGGTGAGTTTGAGTCCTTGCTCAATGACGCCGCCGAAGGCACGGGCCTTGGTTCAGGCGTGACTGGTAAACTATTTAAGAAAGCCCAAGGAATGCAAAACGGTTTTGCCGCAAAGCTTTACCAGGCGTCTGATGATGTGTGGAAGACATACAGCTTTGAGATGGAGCTTGGTCGTCTTGAAAAAATATTTGCCAAGAACCCAAACACCGCGCTGCCTGTGTCTGATCCCAGAAACTTCACGGAGTTTGGGTCAGTCATAAGGCCATCTGAGTTAACGCCAGATCAGCTTAAAATCGCCATGAAGCGTGAAGCTGCGGAGATCGTTAAGGACACTGTGCCTAACTATGCGCGTGTTCCAGAAGCCATCAAGCGATTGCGTCAATTGCCGTTTGGAAATTTCGTTGCCTTCCCTGCTGAGATGATCAGGACCAGTGGCAACATTCTTGGGCGCAGTATCAAAGAACTGGCAAGCGAGTCGCCAGAACTCAGAGAGATCGGCATGAAGCGTTTGGCTGGTCTGGTATCAGTTAACGCGGCTATACCAGCATCGCTAGTGAAAGCAGGAACGCTTCTTACTGGTGCGGATCAAGAGCAGATTGATGCTTACAAGCGGTCCATGGCGGCGGATTGGGATAGAAACTCGACGTTGATACCTGTTGCTACCGACAAGAATGGCAAAGTCACCGACTTCTATAACTTCTCGTATACCAATCCAGATGACTATGTTGGCAGGCCTGCAGCGGCTGTGTTCAATGCGGTGAACAACGGTATTACGAAGGAAGAAGATCTAAGCACCATAGCTTTTAACGCAAGCCTTGGTGAAGGTGGTGCGGCAAGAGAGTTCTTTTCGCCGTTTATGAGCGAAGCGATTGTTACAGAAAAAGCTTTGGACATATTGAGAAACAATACGACCTTCAATCGTCCAATCTACAGAGAGACAGATACTCTCGGAACAAAATTTGGTAAAAGCTTTGCACATTTTGTAGATGGCTTGATGCCTGGTGTAAGCCCAGTAGATCTAACAACAACACCTACATCGCCTTTTCCTGGCTCTCTGTCATTTACTCTAAGGGATTTTCCTAGAGCCGTAGCTTCTGTCGCAACACAAGACGCGAAGCTTGGTGTTACCAAACAGGGTTATCGGTTAGACCCAGTGCAAGAATTTACAGAGGCTTTGACTGGCGTCAAAAGCATCAAGCCTCGTGTGGATCGAGTATTGTACTATCGTGCGCTTGAGGCAGGGAAAAACGTCCGTGATGCTGGCGGTATCTTTAACCAGGTGGCAAAAACTCGTGGTAATGTCGATGCAGAAACCACTACTCAGGCTTTCATTACTGCAAACGAACAGCGTTTCAAGGCGCTGCGCGACCTGAACATGGCGATTGAAGACGCTAAAACGCTTGGGCTTTCTACTGCTGAAATAATCAAACCATTGAAGGAAGCCAAGACACCAAGCCTAGGCATGGTCATGGCGGGTCGATTCAAAGCATTCTTCCCAAGCGGTGAGACAATAAGCATTGCTTTGCGTGGAAACGAAGACAAGCTTTCTAATCCTCTGGACTTTGAGGCTATTGGCGAACAGTTCGCTCAGTTCCAAGGAGCGCCGCTCAGACCGCAAGCACAGGCCGCACAAGAGGCTGCCGCACAACCTGCCCCTGCACCACAAGGTGCGCCTCAAAGCGGGCCAGCACAGCCGAACACAGCGCCTGTTGCGCCTCAGATGCCATCCCTGTTTAATCGTGCATCACAGTTCCTGCGCCAGCAGGAAGAAGAGAAACTGATGGGCGGTAGTTGATGTGATCCCAAAGAGGGCACCAAAGAAAGGCAAGAGCAAGTACTTCGCAAAGAAGACTGAGTACGACGGCATTGTCTTTGATTCCAAGCTTGAAGCAGCGCGATACAAGATACTCAAGAGATACGAAGCCACTGGCGAACTGACAGACCTTGAGGTCCAGGTAGACTTCCCGTGCAGGATCACAGTGGACGGCGAAGACAAGAAGATCTGCTCATACATCGCAGACTTCCGCTACAAACGCGATGGTGAAGTGGTGGTAGAGGACGTGAAGGGCGTGGTTACCCAAGTATTCTCGCTCAAGAAGAAGCTTGTCGAAGCCCTCTACCCTGGCACCAAGATACTGATCGTCAAAGACCCACGCAGCTGGGACTAAAACGGAACCTTGCGCTCATCGACGTTGTCCAGATAGCTACCTGGGAAGTCACGCCTCACACTTTCACCAGTCATCATCAACTGAGCATCGAAGTCTGCCTTCGATAGCTCGCGGATCTCAGAGCTACTGTAGTGATACTCACCTGTCACCTCTGATGTTGAGTTGTAAAACTCCATAATCCCCACCTGATAGGCCATAGAATCGTCTGTGCTCTTGCCTGGAAGGTGATTGGCGTTAACTAGTGCAGGTATCCACATGTGGTCTTTGCACCCGTCACGCTGCTCCTCAAGCGTCAGAGACTTCTCCTTGCGCTTGCAGAACCATACAGCGCCGTTTGAATCAATCAGCGGTTTAGAGTTGACGCAGTTCCTGCAGTTGACTGATTCCGGCAGACGGCGCCCGTAGTAGATATCACGGTACAGGTTGGACTCATTCTTCATGCGCCAGTCCTTCTCAGACATGCGTGTGTCTTTGTCGGGCGCATCACTGGTGATGATCCGCCAAGCTCTAGCCTGTGCCTTGTCCCAGAGATCTGGGTTGAAGTCGATGATCTCCTCGTACACCTCACTATTGTTCTTGTTAACCACTACCACCATGCACATGGTCAGGCCAAGAGCGCCCATGTAAGCGTGGATTTGCCATCGATACGTTTCGCTCCAGGCTTCGTAGCTCTGCAGCTTTACAAGCTCCTTGAACCGCTTGTCGTTGGCGCTCTTGACCTCAAGCAGCAAGACTACCTCTTCACTAGGCGGTGGGAATACGCCTTTGAGAAGGCCGTCACAGGAGCCTGCGAAGTGTCCGCCAAAGAACGACGCACGAAATTGATTGCCGTCCTTGTCATGAGATGCAATGGAAATAACATCGGTGTCTCGTATGTTATCAACCACCTGATCTTCAATGCGATTGCCTAGGTCAAACAGACGCAGCATCCTGCCTTTGAATGTAGATGGCAGGCACCAGTGAAAGCCCATCCACTGCTTGTACTCATCGTCATCACCTATCCCGCTGAAGCCGAGGTGGCCACGGCTACGGCTCTCTTTCTCTGCTATCTGTTCATCGATCCGATCAAAAATGGACGCTAACGACATTCCAGTATCTTCCTTCTTTTCTTACAGTTATTTGTTTGATGTGGCTGAGCACATGTTCATTGTTCACCTGGTCAACCGCATCATCGATGTTGATTGGGCAAGCGTAGTTGTTTGTCAGGGCCCGCCACTTGCGCTCAGCCAGTGAGCCTGCTTTGCCGCGCATACCCAGCATGATGGGCATGTTCTGTGGCCAGTATTCGTTAGGGCTAGAGAACGCAACGTTTAAGTAGTCGTTTCCACTCTTCGATGTCTTTCTTTGCGCTGTGATGAAATCAATGTTCTTGATCTTCTCAAGCTTCTGCGCTGGCTCATCAAGTTCATCAGATAACACAGACCCTTGAGCCGCCTGCCTAGTGGCGGCAGCATCCTTTTCTTCTTCTTCAAATAGCTTGGGCTGCTGTACAGGCGCTGGCTTAGGTGCGCCACACTCAATACAAGTCTTATCGTCTATGTCGTTGACGGCGACACAAGAGTCACAAATCCAAATCTTTGTCTCTTTTTCTTTGTCTTCATCTTTAGGCGTGACAGGTCTTGCGGTATCAATGCAGCCATGGCGGTTCATGTTCTCGCCGTAATCCAACAGCAAGCAGTCTTTCTTGTCACCCCAGGTCCGCATGCCACGGCCACAGATCTGCATGTACAGGCCCAGTGATTTGGTGGGGCGCAGCAATGCGATGCAGTCGGTACGAGGCGCGTCCCAACCTTCAGTGAGCACAGCCACGTTACACAGCGCGTGTATCTTGCCGTCCTCAAAGCGTTCCAGTATATCTTCACGTTGAGCCTGAGGCGTTTCACCCGTCACAACTGCAGCCTCGATGCCTGCCTGACGTAGGTACATGCACATCTTTTCAGCATGAGCCACAGTGATACAGAAGAACACGCTGCTCATTCTGCCTTTGCTGTACGCCTTGTCGATCCAATCGGCAACGATGGCCAGCATGGTTTGATCTTCCATGGCCAGCTTCTCAATGTCCGACTCACGATAGTCACCGCCCTTGAACTTCACTCGTGCAGTAGAGGCATCGATCACAGCGTCATCGCTGACCTTGTATGCCGACAAGCGACACAGGTAGCCGTTCTTGATCATCTCTGGGATGCCCACGCGGTAGGCTACGCCTGAGAAAAACTGACCGTCTAGGCCGTATATGAAGCCCTGACCCATACGAAAAGGAGTGGCGGTCACGCCAAGGATCTTGGGTGGTGTCCACTGTTCTTCATCAAAGTAGTCAAAGATTTTCCGGTATCGCGTCTTCGGGTCTGGCGCCACATGGTGGGCCTCGTCCACGATGATGTAGTCGAAATGGCCAGAAGAAGCCAGCCGCTTGGGTGTAGCCAGCGTATCTCTGCTGGCAATCACAATACGACCATCGACTTCGTACTGGCGAAGACCGGCTGCAAGGATTCCAGATGGCGCACAGGGCCATACTTTCTTGAGTTTATCTTCCGCCTGGGTGACAAGCTCCTGTCGATGCGCGAGGATCAAGACTCTGCAGTCAGGCTCTGCATCGAACAGTTGCTTGATGAGGTTGGCAAAGACAACTGTCTTACCAGCCCCAGTAGGCAGAACGATTAGCGGATGTGTTGCTTGGGTATCAAACCAGTGCAGTGCTGCTTCAATTGCTTCTTCTTGGTAGTACCTTAGCTTCATTCCTTCGCTCTTCCATCAGTTTTCGATACGTTTGCTGCCAGTACTGCTTGGCCCAGTTGTCATCTGGCGCATCACGAACCTTGCTTATGCACCGCAGAACGGCACGCTTACGATTTTTGAATCGGTCTTCAGCAACTAATGACATATCCTTTCCTCCTCGTCCAAAAGCTCTGCTATTCGAGTATGAGAACCATCTTCGATGCTTTCCAAAACCTGAGGCAAAAGCTGAAGCATAAGTTCAATATCTCCATGAGCCATGTTCCAACCAAGCGAGTAAACCATCATGACCTCGACCAGGATCCGAGGGTCTAACTCTTTTGAGCTAACCTCCATCAAGTTCCTGATCAGGTCCATGGCGTACTCGTGGTCTTCACTGTCACCTTCCATCACTATTCCAAAATCATCTTCCATAACGTTTTGCTTTCCTAAATCAACGGAACTACTGATTGTAGTTCGGTGTCAAACTTAAATTGACACGGAGATTGCGCCTCAATCTTTTTTCTTAACCGCTTCAAAATACCTTCCTGACGATACAGCGCCTGATAACTAGCAGTACTTACTTCACGGCCCCACTCATGCCCCTGATCTTCCTCAAAGCCACTGTAGTCATCGCGGATATCAGACTCCGATGCTTGCAACAAACCTATCAGTATTGCTACTTCTTCGTTCGTAACCAACAAAGCGGTGCCTTTAGCTACAGGCGCAGTTGTGATCTCTTTAACAAAAGATATGGGCTGAAGCTTTTCATCACGAGGATCAATGGTTTTTTCAGGGTTTTCCCGCAGCCAATCAACATACTTTTGCATGGCCTTCTTGGTAGGCTTGGTCACCGTACCCTCGACGAAGTCCTTTAGGCTTTTGCGATCAACACCAATGCTTTTGGCTATGGTCAAAGTCGCTGCCGACTCCTTCACTCCGCTTGTAACAGCTGCAGCCATGACGTGGTTTTTTAATGAGTTACGAGCAAATCGTAATGTCTTTTCAGATTGTAAGTTCATATCAGTTCCTTCTGTTTGAATTAGCCCCGCCTTCGGTCACACGGACGGGAACGTGTAATGAGGGGGCGTAGGAACCCCTGACCAATCTCAAATCAAGACCAGCTTGCGGTGTTTAAACCAGGGGCTGGCGTGGCTTGTGCCTGTTGTGGCTGCTCGGTCTGAGCGTGGGCCTGAGGCGCACCGGCACCAGACTTGTACCCACCAATCTTGTTGCTGGGCCCGTACTGGCCTGCAGCAGGCTCGACTTTGATGGCTGCAGTAAACTGCTTACCCATCGCCGCACGAAGCATGTCGGTGTTCAACGACTGAGATGCATCCTGTCCTGTTGATCCGATGAAAGCCTTCAGTCGAGACAGGCCAACCTGATTGTTAAGAACAAAATAATCCCAGATCTTACGACCTGCGTGAGTCGGTCCAACAACGTTGAACTCAATCTTGATCATCTCGTTACCGGCCTTCGACATCTCTTCGGTGAATACCGCCGCAGCCAGTGTGTAGTCCCCTTCGGGGAACGGTGTGTTGTCGTTGCCACCAACTTCAATATTGCTGACATCGATGCCTTGATCTAATAGACCCATAGTGCTGCTCCTTTAAGCTGCTTCAGTGTTTGTGTTTGCAGCGAGTGCTGCGTTGTAAGCTTCCATGAACTTGTCCCATGAAAACTCAAGCTTGGAGGGCAGTTCGATACGAGACTTCGCATCGTATGCCGCAGCAAACTTTGTATACAAGCCACGGTTACCGTAGCTGACACCTCTGGCTTTCTGGCCGTCCTTGATCAACTGGGTTTCGTAGTTTGCGAACAGGTTGAAATCAACCCAATCTTTGATGAGCGCGTTCACCTTCTTGTTGCAGCGCATCTCCCATCGGTCATACGGCTCCAGTTCAGGATCTTTGTATGCCTTGGAAGCAACGTGGCTTAACAAGATGATGTTCATACCCTTCTGGGTATGCAGCGCGTTGAGGCCTGACAGCAAATGTACCCAAGAGTTTTCTTCGGCAACGTAGAACGCACCGTATCCTGCCTTGGGATCTGCCGCCGATGACCAACCGTTCTGCTCACAGACCTGGGCTTCGCCTAGCTTTGCAGCAGCATCAGTGGTATCAAGCACCAACGTTTTGTACCCATGCTCCTCCATGACAAGCGTCTTAACCTGGTCAAGAAGTTCCTGCCAAGTGTTCGCTTGCGGAAAGCGCGGGGCGCTGATGAATGACAGGCCATCCTCTGCCTGTATAAAGATAGGGCTGTCAGCCCCTGCACCAAAGGTGCTTTTACCGATACCGTCCGTGCCCTGGATGTTTATCCTGACAGGCGGTATTGAGCCACCGCTTTCGCGGGTGCTCGTCACTTGCTGAAGTAACGACATGCTATGCCTCCTTTATGTTTTCAGCCTTGATGGTTTTGACCTTAGGGTCACCGAGTTTGATCGAATGTGCATCGTGCCACTTGCCTGAATCCTTTGGATGGTTCATGGCATACGTCTGAAACGAGCGCATATCGACCTTGTAGGAAGTGTGCTGGGAAACAAAGGAGGGCCACTCGCTTTGAGGCGTTGCCTCTAGGAGTTCATCAATCTGGGCTTGATCCCAGACATGGGTGCGACTAATAGCAACGGTGATACCGTCTTTAGTCTTCTCGCCGCCTTCATTGTGGATGGGTCTTAGAAGCTCAGTTGCTTCCTTTGAATCAAGAATCTCACGTTCAATCCGTTGGATGTGCCGCTCAATCTCTGCTTTCTTTTCTTTCGCTCCAAGCCACTGCTTAGCCAAACATTCAATGCTTGCCATATCCTTTTCCTTTTCTATCTATCTATCAACTCAACTCTCTACGGAGCCGAATATGACTTAGGCAAAAGAAAAGTGCAACACTTTTGATAAAAAAAATTGTATTAAATAATTTGGCGAGATAGTATCGGCACCTGGTATAAGGAGCCAGCAATGAGCTATGTGATTGAAAAAAACTCCCCCGTGCCGCCACACGGTACAAAAGGGTCTGGCAAATGGCAAAAGCTTTTATCAAAAATGGAAGTCAATGACGCGATATTTTTGAGCAGCGAAGAAGAGGTCAGATCTATTAGGACTTCTGCGTACAAACTGGGAATGAAGGTGAGGTCAAGAAGGATCAAAGAAGATTCTTACTGGGTTCAAAGGGTGAAGTAATGATGCCTTTTTTATCCTCTGACTCAGACGGGCCCATGTCACCCGAAGCAAAAGAAGAACTCCTACACACGATGTGGGAACACGGGATGCACATCATCCCATGCGGGTCGCCAAGCGAGGTTGTGCCGCAGTACTTCAGACAAAGACACCCCTTCGATACAGAAGAAGATCTCAAAGCTAAGTGGGCAAAGACGCCACGGGTTAAGTGGCAGCACTACCAAAAGATTCAGCCGTCCCAGGATGAAATCGCTCAGTGGCATGCTCAGTATCCAACAGCAAACTGGGCGGCAATCACCGGCATATCATTTGCCGTAGTCGATGCCGACTCAGATGACGCTGTGAACTGGATAGATGCAGGCGGCATTACGCGAACACCACTAACACAAACTTCGCCCAAAGGCGGGAAGCACTACTTCTATTCCCTTGGCGGCGCCAATCCGCTGATCCGCAACAGCGTAGGTCAGAACAAGCTAGATGTCCGAGGCGATGGCGGATACATCATGGTGTCACCCAGCGTGGGATACCACATGAAGTGTGATCAGTCATACGGCGTGTCTGGCCTAGATGATCTGCCTATGTTAGGCGAGGCTGATATACAACAGGTCCATGTCTTCAACACCGGCAGCAAAGTCGAAAGCATTCGAGACAAACTTACAGAAGACCCAAAGGAGCAAGGCAGTCGTAACGACACCTTGGCCAGACTGGCAGGTAAGTGGGTCAAAGAAGGCTGGGGTATGCGCGAGGTTCTGATCAAGGCCCAAGACTGGAATCAAACTTGTGTGCCGCCCATGGACCTGATTGAGGTCACCCGTACCACAATCAGTATCGTCAATGGCCACATCAAACGTCACCCAGAAGATGTCAATGCAGGCATCATGGGGTGGCAGACATCTACTTGGCAGACAGAGATCAACGAAGATCTCAAAGAACTGCAGTCACAAGAAGACCCGATTGAAAAGCTCAAGCGTGATGGTGAAGAAGAACCAGAGCAGGGCCCACTAGGACTTCAGGCGTTCAACGCAGATCAGTGGTCTACCATGACCGACGATGGCATTGAGCAGTACTGGGGCGATGCCTTCATCTTCCAGAAGAGTCGGGTGCTACTGTTGGGCAAGCCGAAGATTGGTAAGTCGAACTGGCTTGGCGCATTCGCAGCCGGTGCGACCACTGGCACCGACTTCATGGATGTCGAGTTCAGCCGTCCGCTCAAGGTGATGTGGTTCCAAGCTGAGATTATCGCAGAGTTCTTGAAGCGACGTATCGACACATACTATCGGCGCTTTGAGTTCGACCAAGAGCTACTGTCCATGGGGCATAGCAACCTGATCATCAGCGGCAGACTACGAAAGAACCTGATGCGCGACCAAGACATTGAGCAGTTCAGTCAAGAGATCGCGTTTCACAAGCCCGACATCGTCATGATCGACCCGATCATTAACTTCTTTGACGGCGAAGAGAACTCCAACACAGAGATACGCAAACTCTTGGATCGTGTTGATATGCTGATCGACATGCACGGTATCAGCGTGGTGATCGCTCACCATACTGGCAAAGAACGGGCTGATGATAAGTCATTCATGTCGGCTCGAGGCGGCAGCGTGTTCGCAGGATGGTTTGATAGCGGCATCAAGCTCAGTGGTGAGAAGCCTGATGTGTCTATCTTTTACGAAGCGCGTAACGCTATGGAACCCAAGGAACATCTGGCCAGCTTCGACTTCGATGATGGCATGTGGAAGGTGAATGAGTTCACACCGCGCAATGTCAAGGCTCCGCTCAGCGAAGAAGATGAGGTTAAGATCGCTGGGGTTGTGGTTAATGCGATGAGCAGCACCAAATTCTATCTGCGTAAAGAGCTTGAGCTTCTGGCAAAGGAAGCTTTGAGCAAAGCGGGCATGAACAGTGGTGAAAAAGCCGCAAGAAAAGCCGTATCTTATGTGCAGAAGTATAAAGGCGCCGTAGTTAAAACGCATGCCAAGCCTGGGATGGCGGTGTGGCACTATCTGGAATCAAATGAAATGACAAAGCCTTGGGAGGCATAAAAATGAATACAGCTAAGTTGGAAAAAGAAATGTTGGAAGAGCGTCATAGCGATTGGATTAAATCAGGCCCGTCTACTTTGGTTAGTGAGATGGTTCTGTTAATAAATGAAGCCAAGGAACTGCACGACATGGTTCTGTCTCAAGAGGCGGCAATGATGGCCTGCGTTGGGTCAAAGAGAAACGAGGCGCTCGAAGAGATTCGTAAATCTTTGATGAACATTAAGTGAGCAAGCTAACCGTAATCAGCCTAGGCGCGGGCGTACAGTCGAGCGTGATGGCGTTGATGGCAGCGAAGGGTGAGATCACACCCATGCCTGACTACGCGATCTTCGCAGACACGCAAGCAGAACCCGATCACATATACGAATGGCTCGACTGGCTGGAAACACAGCTACCGTTTCCCGTCCTGCGTGTGACACGAGGCAACCTGTTTGAAGATGTCATGGACCCAAACAACAGAAGCGCATCACCTCCGTTCTTCACCGCATCACCAAGTGGGCTAGGTGAGGGCATCCTGATGCGTCAGTGTACCCGTGACTACAAGGTCACGCCGATACAGCGCAAGCTGCGCGAACTGGCAGGCTACAAGCCGCGTCAACGTATCCCAGCAGACACAGTCGAGCAGTGGATTGGTATCAGCACCGACGAGATACAGCGGATGAAGGATGCGCCAGAGAAGTGGTGCAACAACCGATGGCCGTTGATTGAGAAGCGCATGTCCCGATGGCACTGCCTGCGCTGGATGCGCGACAATGGGTACAATGAGCTACCTCAGAAGAGCGCATGCACATTCTGTCCTTATCATGACAACGCCTTCTGGCGCGAGATGAAAGCAACAGATCAGAAGTCATGGGCCCAAGCGGTCCAGGTGGATGAGCACATACGCGATAACTTCAGAGGCACAACAAGCAAGATCTACATACACCGCAGCCTTGTGCCCCTGGACGAGGCAGACTTGTCCGATCCTGCAGAAGACCAGATCACTATGGACTTTGGTGACGAGTGCGATGGGATGTGTGGGGTGTGAGCAGGTTGGTTGTCACCCCCATCAACTTGGATGAGGCAAACGCTTTTGTGGCTGAGCATCATCGACACCACAAGCCGGTGCCTGGCGCAAAGTTCTGTGTGGCCGTGTCAGAAGAAGATGTGGTGCGAGGTATAGCCATAGTTGGTAGGCCTGTGGCTCGTCATCTTGATGACGGCTGGACGCTTGAGGTTAATCGGTGTTGCACAGACGGTACGCGAAACGCCTGCTCGATGCTCTACGCAACAGCATGGAAGGCTGCGCGAGGAATGGGATACACAAGCTTGATCACCTACACACTAGAGTCAGAGGGCGGCGCCAGCTTACGAGGCGCAGGGTGGCGGTGCATCGGCAAAGCAACGACACGAGTCGGACAAGGGTGGAGCGTCAAGAGCAGACCCAGAGTTGACACGCATCCGTTGCAGCAGAAACTCAAGTGGGAGGCATAAAAAAGCCCCGCAAGACGTACAAAAGGATAAAGACACCAAGCGGGGCAAACACACTCAGTTAAGGAGACTTCGTGCACGGCGGACAATACGGCAGCAACAAAGGAATGTAAAGAGCGGCGGATGGGAAAAGCAATAAGGATTCGGATGCGAATGAAAGAAAAAAGCGAACAGATGGACCTGGTGGAACGAGAAAGAAAGATTGTCAGCCTCATGCAGCAGGGGCTGAAGCGGGCAGAAATCGCAAAGGCTCTCGACCTGCCATCGGAGGACGTGTATCAGGTGACGCGCATGTACAGGCTTGAGGTCACGAAAGGTTCAGGCGGCACCGGCAAAGCAGTGCGGATAAAGGGACTGATATGAAGGTGGTTGTTGTGAACGAATGGCACATCGAATGCCTAGTCTGCAGAGTGGAGTACTTCGCTGTTAAGTACCCCAGAAACGGGTGCAAAAACTGTGGAAGAGGCGCGCTCCTGATCACCGATCACAGGGTAGAGCATGGGGTAGAGCATGGGTCGGATCAGGCATGATTGGGATTAACTTACAACCGAAACTTAAAGTAGTTTCGAGGTCGGCGGAACAGCCGTTTTACCCAAATAAGGTAGGGGCAAGGGGGTGTTTTCATTTTGCCCCTACCCCTGTGGATAAGTGGGTTAAGTCATTGATTTATAAAGAAACTTAGGTAGGGGCACGAGGGGCAGCGTGCCCTTGCGTGCCCCTTGCCCTTACCCCCACCTAAGTCATTGATTTTAAAGGGAGGGGCAAAGGGCACGAGGGGCACTTCTAAAGAAGGGGAGAGAGATATACATATCTCCCCTACGGGATACACCCCTTACTCCCTTCTTTGAAGAGGGGGGAAGAAAAGAAAAAAATTTTTTGTTTTACTAGTTTGTAGGATGAGTTGATAGGATGAGCGGAATGGGAAAAAGCGAATCAGTCGATATGATCAACAGCACAAAACGACATGCGATTAGTGAGTTCAAGGAACCTGTGTTTACAAAAAAACAACAGGCGTTTATTCAGCACTATGTGTATCACGATCTGACCAACACGGAGTCAGCACACAGAGCAGGGTATGCAGGTCCAGCAAGAGCAGCGTCCATACTTTTGAATGATCCGAGATACGCGCATGTGCAAACCAAGATTCGTGAACTCCAGGAGGCACAGCAGAAAAAGTTTGAGATCACTTTCGATAAGGTTGCCCGTGACCTGCAGATGATCAGAGATGCTGCTGTCGAAGATGGGTCTTATGGTGCAGCCGTGTCAGCAGAACTTGGCAGAGCAAAACTTGCGGGCCTGATGGTCGATAAGAAAGAGATCAAGCACGGGCGTATCGATCAGATGGACAGAGCAGAGGTCGAGTCTAGGCTGCAGCAGTTGATTGAAAAGAATCAGCTTGCGCCCGTCCTAGCTGAACGTGCAGGCGTGGTGGTTGAGGGTGAACTTGCGGATGAAGAACTTGCGGATGAGGATATCGCCGATGTAGCCATGGTGGACGAGGAGCTTGAGGGTGAAGAACCCCTCGATCTTGAGGATGAACTCGAAGATGAGGAGTCCCAGGACGATGATGGTGAATTCCAGGATGGCCTAGATCAGGATTTTTGACGGATCAGCGCAAGCGGTGGACGATAGCCCTTCCCTCTCCTCTTCAGCCGCGGTATCACCTTGGGCTTGCCAAGCCTTGGTACGGACCTGAAAGCAGCGTGGCGATGAGCCGCACTGCAATACTTAGCCGATGGTTGGATGCTCATGAACTTCTCACCGCACCACGCACAAGTGAACTCACGCTCAACCTTGTGCTGGTGCATGGTGGATGAGTTGGTTCTCATCCCACCACGAGTCTCTTTGAAGTACGGCTCCGTTGATGTGAGCAGATCAGACATGACTATGCTTCCTCAGTAGTCGGTAGCTGAGTCGTGGTCACATGCTTGATCTCATCTTCATGGATGCATCTGGTGCGTAACAACTCAGATAGATATTGGAACACGACCCAGTAGTTGCCGTAGTTGGTTGGGCACGGGACAACCAAGTCATCCCTACCGTCAACAAAAATGATTCTAAAATTTGTCATCGCATATCTCCGTATATGTCTTTGTCTGCAGCGAGTACCAACTCGCCAATGATTTGAATTAATTGGGGGACAACCGCGTTACCTAAGGCTTTGATTCTGTCCACCCGATTGGGAACCCCATGAGCCATTCGACCCACTGCGGGTTCAGAGGTCCACTCTGCCCTTCCTGATGCGTAACCGAATCCGGCAAACTGTTGGTCGGTGTGCGACCCTTCGCCTTCAACGTCTCCGGCGATCTCCCGCCCTTGTAGTCCCGCGTCAGTGGCGTTGGCCATAGCGATTGCCTCTTCACCGCCGTCGCCAGACCATCGCCCGACTTCTTGCTTGCACCCTTCGCGTTGTAGTTGCCCTTCACCGTGGGTGTCGGCCACAACCATCGCTCCATGGTCTGAGGGTCTACCTGCTCCCTCAGATTCGACGGTCTTGATCGACCCTTGCGTTGACCCTGCTTCAGTTTGTCCAGAGCCTCTGGCGATCTCTGAGGCAGGTAGTCCATCGTGCTCGGTGTCGCCCACAGATTGTTTTCTGTACGCGATGATGAAGACTCTGTCTCTTCGGTGTCTCGCATCGACGGCACAAGCTGGTAGTACAAACGGCCTGACTTCGTAGCCTTCGTTCTCCAAGTCAAGTGACACATCGTCGAGTGCCATGCGAACGAACCCAGAAACATTTTCTCCAATGACCCATCTAGGCTTGGCTTCACGGATGACTCGTAACATTTCCGGCCAGAGGTGACGGTCATCGTCTTTGCCCCGCTGCTTTCCTGCGACTGAAAATGGTTGGCAAGGGAATCCCCCGCAAACAACGTCAATTGATCCGGCGTATTTTTTTCCATCAAGGTTCCTTACATCACTATGCACAGGCACATCAGGCCAATGCTTGTTGAGAATTGCAGTGCCATACGGGTCACGCTCGCAGAAGGCAACGGTAGTCATACCTGCCGCCTCCAATCCAAGCGAGAACCCACCGATACCAGAGAAAAGATCAAGGACTCTCATGTCCAATCCCTCGCAATTGATTTGCCAATGGTCTGAGGCAGTCTGGTTTTGCGCTCTATCGCATGCTTGCCTGATAGAACGATTCGCTCCGCTTGAGCACGGCTCATGGCTTCCACTTTGACTTCGTGATTGACCACTTCAACGTAGCTGATGGTGTAGTCAGTCAAGATGTTACGAGGGTCTTCAAAACATTCGCTGTAGCACATCGGGCAGCACTTACGCATCAACGTGTACTCCTTGCGAGGCTCGGTATGAACGGATGCAAGCATGTGCTCAGCAGTCATCGCGCCGCACTCGTCGCATGCGAAGAAGATGTCTTCTTCAGGTGCGTCTGGCTGCATGGCGAGTTCCTCGTCAGATAGACCATCAAGATGGCTAAGCCTTTGCTCTTTGGTCAGGCCGTACATCTCTTCCAACTCTTCAACCTCGTCATCGCAGCTAAAGCACATCGCGGTGGTGTTGTGAAACACCATGGCGCGCTCATGGTTGTACTCGCCGCAGCGGTCACAGGAAATTTTACCGTCGATTGAACTCATGACTTCTCCCAATTAGCTGGCAGTATGCGAAGCCGAACCATGATGTTCTCAGCCTCGTCGGTGTAACTGTTGAAACGCTCTTGAGATTCTTCGGTGTAGTACTCGTCACCGTTCTCATCCACCACAACGTCAAGACCATCGCCGTATTCATCAGCCAAGATGACGGCTAAATCACTCATCATCTCTAACCAATCTTCAGTCTGCAGAATCATTCCTTTCATCGTGCAGTCCTCCAATACTTGTACGCTTCAGCCTCGGGGATGAGGTTCATCCACTTCCAATCTATGGAACCTTTCACGGGGTTGGTCAGGACAAAGTAAGCCTTGTATCGCTCCACGTTTTCTTCAGTCGGCTTGGCAGTCGAAGGCCATGAAGACACCTCATTTTTTGCAGGATCGTAGATAGTGATCTTGCGCTTGAGCAGTGAGCGCAGTTCCTTCAGCGCATGACGCTCGTTGATCAGGTCAGTGACCAGCCAATCCAACAGCGCAGTGCTGTCAGTGTTGGCATAACGATCAATCGAATCCTTGATGAAATCTTTCATCAACTCTTCTTCTTCGCTGCGGTACTTGGCCAGCATGTACTCGTGGGCTTCGTGACGAGCAACCTTGATCGCCTTGTCAAAGTCTTCGCGTGATTGATTCTTCAGCGGGAAGTAGTGGTTCGCTCCACCTTGGCCATCGTTCTCAGCACAGAACATGCGCTTGTTGCGAATGTATACCGTCGCCTTGAAGCAGATGGTTTCTTCTGAGAAGTGTTGGTTGGTTACCAAGCCCTTCAGTGATACGTCAGAGCGTTCACCAAACGAGGCGAGGGTAGGGTCGATATCCTTCGGGGCGAAGGGATTGTTATCTCGGTATGCCATTAGCAGTCTCCTTTTGTTTGCTTTAGCGTTGTTAATAATAGTGCGTTTACGTTATTTTGCAAGAAAAACCAAGCGTATGTTAGAAAAATGTCTGTATTTGCGGGGAAAGGGTAGGGGGAATCGCTCCCACCCCCTCCCACAAGGGGTCTAGCGTTTGATTTGAGGGCTTTTCGCGCCCGAGTAGGGGGTAGGGGAGGGGTGAGGCCTTGCGGCCTTGTGCGATCCTGTATTTTCGCCTGAGGGCTTGCGGCCTTTTTCGTTTTTTATGATGCAGGTCCGAGTGTGCTTGCGACTTGCGGGCTTGCGGCCTTGATCGAATATATATGCTTGCGGCTTGCGGCCTTGATTGATCCGAGGATCGCAGGGAAAAGCTTGCGACCTGCGGCTTGCGGCTTGCGGACCTGGTAGAATATGCATGCTCGAGGCGGGCCCCAGGGCCCAGGGGGATTACTCCCCCTCCCCCACTTCTTGGATGTAGTCAGAGACTGACTGCTCCCAGACTTCGCAGTCGCCATACTCAACACCAGGCAGCGGCTCCTCCGTGTCCCAGTCCAATGGCTTGGCCGGTTCAGTCAAAAGAGCGCCGTGCATTTTTTCGTATGCCTCCTCCCTGCTGTTGGCCTCGA
>JAAHTH010001211.1_pt1 | contig 23366 bp, 14 predicted proteins | sample 6116091 | NCBI WGS metagenome assembly JAAHTH01 (sample SAMN13939990, study PRJNA603662) | sponge metagenome | isolation source: marine sponge | host: Mycale hentscheli | place: New Zealand | collected 2006 | reverse complement strand
CCTAAAATCATTAATCCGGCTTTCATATATAATTATTAAATATATGTTTTTATAGGAAATTCATATATTTATTATAGTAAACTTGAAAGGAAACGAACTTGGACAAATCCATTTCCACCAGAGTATCCGGACACAGCAACTGGACTTACGAAGTTACCACCTCCGCCACCACTACCGGTATTTGCAACTCCCGCACTTCCAGCTTTATATGGCGCAGTGCCGACGCTGGATCCGCCACCAACACCATCTCCGCCCACCTTGGTACCAGTTGGAAATCCAAGTCCTGGAAAGCCTGTGGGCGGGCCTTGTCCTCCAAATCCTGATCTCTGTGTTCCAGGTGTGGGTGGCGGACCAGGAAGGCCTATATTACCGGTAACACAAGCTCCACCCCCACCGCCACCGATTGTCTGGACACCACCTGTAAAATCTACATTCGGTAATGCTATCCAACCGTTGTTTGCAAAATTTACATTTACTCCGGCGCTTTGAGCTGTTGGGTCGGAATAATTGTATAAATACCCTCCTCCATCAAGGTATTCGCCAAATGCCTTTCCTCCTGCTCCAGCATTTGGATCAGCACCCGCTCCTCCAGCAGCGCGAAACTGGAGATACGATGGATTTTGTGTGTTTAGTCCACCTGCGAAGTCATCATTCGACCCACCATTACCACCACCGCTTCCGCCCCCGCCAGCAAAGCCTCCTTCTCCACCTTTAGCAACTACGGTCGTCCCACCTACAACCTGAATCGACGTGTCTCCGCCAGACCCACTTTGTTGACCATTGTTCCCAGATGGAGCGCCACCAGTACCAACCTCTAATGATACATTTATAGTAGTACCCAATTGACCCGATACTGTAATAGTACCTTGTCTTACTACGCCCGCTGCACCCCCTCCACCGAAATCCGTGGTACCACCATTTGACCCTTGTCCTCCTGCTCCTCCACCTCCAATCATATAATATTCTAAATCAAAAGAAACAGTTTTCGCATCAAAGAATTTATAACCTGTAATTTGACCACACCTATTTTTTATTGGTTCATGTAAATAATCAGCTGTATTAGGTTTAGGTGATCTAAGATTGATTTGTAAAGAACCATTGGCGATGAATTGATATATATTTTTTCCTCCGAGCACTCCCGTATTTATTGGGTTATTAAAATTCACAGTTTCTATTGGCGGCTCTGACGGCGGCAGCGGTCCCGGCTTTCCTCGATGATTAACTCTTTTCTTAATATAATTACACATTCCTTTTTTCCCTCGTTGTCCACCACATAAAATAAGTCCTTGTTGTCCCCATCCTCCAGACTTACAAAATGTATTCCGTTGAGTTCTTGAAATTGATATTTTTTTTGGTACTCCACCTGACATTATAAATTAAAGCAAGATTATTTTCTAGCAGTTTTCCTTCTTTTTGTTTTATACTTACGACGAGTTTTTATTTTTCTCTCCAATTTACCAGTAGTTTTAATGAAATATGCTGTCAGTTCTTGTAAATCCATTTGATAAAATGGTTTGTTAGGTATTATGTTCATTAGGCTATACTCTTCTTAGAAAATTATATTCCCAATTATTTTCCATAACTGTAAATTGTCAATCCAATTAATGCCAAAACGATAGCAAACTGTACATATTTCTTTCTTTCTTTGTAAATTTGTTGCTCTTTTAATTCTTTTGGTTTATATTCGTCATAGTATTTTTCTAAACTTTCATAAAAATTAATTTCTGGTTCTTCAATTGCTTTATTTAATTTGTTATTCATAAAATGAACCCATTTCATAAAAGACATTCGACTACTTAAATAAGGAGTGACAGGAAATTCATCTAAAAGTTTAATAAAGTAAGTACCCATAGGTTTATCTGGTAAAAACACAGGTAGATTTTGAATAAAGTCATAATACTTCTTTTTTGAAACATCATTTGGATTTGCTGGATAGGAAATAGCCATAGTCTGCATTACGAACTGGAAATGTGGAAGCCATACTTTCGGATCTAATCCCATTATATAGGAAATGATATAAAAAGAAGACAGATTTAACATATAAATGTCATCACGAACAACATATCAGTTTTGTAATAATTGTGGAAAACAAGGTCATTTATATGTTCAATGTAAAAAACCAATTATAAGTAGTGGAATTATAGCTTTTAGAAATAATGAAAACAATAGTGGATATGAATATTTAATGATATGTCGAAAAGATAGTTTAGGATATATCGATTTCCTTCGTGGTAAATATCCATTATACAACAAAGACTATATTCTTACGTTAATTAATGAAATGACCATTACTGAAAAAGAAAATTTACTAAAATGTGATTTTAGTGAATTATGGAAAAATTTATGGGGTGATTTTGTAGGTCTTCAATATAGAGGCGAGGAAAGAAGTGCTAAGGATAAATTTCTTCAAATTATAAGAGGTATTAAAATCTGTGATACCGAAGGGTACAATTTAGAAAGTTTAATAAAAGAAAGTAAAACGACTTGGGGTACCCCTGAATGGGGATTTCCAAAAGGTCGTAGAAATTATCAGGAAAACGATTTAACTTGTGGGTTAAGAGAATTTGAAGAGGAAACTGGGTATGACAGATCAAATATTTCTATTATTAAAAATTTAATACCATTTGAAGAAACATTTGTTGGTTCTAATTTAAAATCATATAAACATGTTTATTTTTTAGGCTATATGGAAGAAAGAGAAGATCTAGCAAGTGAAATGTATCAAAAAAGCGAAGTAAGTGAAATGTCTTGGTTTTCTGTAGAAGAATGTGCCTCGAAAATTAGAGATTATAACATAGAAAAAATAGATATGATTGAAAAAATTAGTAAATTGTTAAAAAAATATAAATTAATTACCTAATAATATATTAAGTAGTAATGTCATCAAAAACAGGGAAACCTAAACCTAAAGTAGTAAAATTAAAAAAACGCAAAATTAAAATAAAATCTAAGAAGTCTTGTGAGATATTACAGACGGAATATGACGAGGGAAAAATAGTTAGAAGTATTAATAACTCTGATTATCAATCATTATTAAAATGTGTTAGTGATAAAGATCGAGAAGAACTTTCTAAAAACAATGGAGAATTTGAATACTTATATCCAAATAAGGATGATCCGCTATTTAATGTTAAAATAGCGAAGAAAAAGGAATTTTTTGACACACGTTACGAACCACGTGGAGAAGAAGAATACAAAGATATAGTAAAGTATACTCAGAAACTATGTGATAATACAGAATTTGAATTAGATCCGCATCAAATGTTCGTTAGAAATTTTATGTCGTTTCAGACACCTTATAATGGATTATTATTATATCACGGTTTAGGTGTAGGAAAAACTTGTTCGGCGATTTCGATATGTGAAGAAATGAGAACTTATTTACAACAAATGGGAATAACTAAAAGACTTATCATTGTAGCATCTCCTGCAGTACAAGATAATTTTAAATTACAACTATTCGACGAAAGAAAATTAAGAAAAGTAAATGGTATTTGGAACATCAAAGCTTGTACGGGAAATAAATTTATTAAAGAAATTAATCCGATGAATATGAAAGGACTAACTAGACAAAAAGTAATACGACAAATTAAAAGATTAATTCGTCAATCTTATATCTTCAAAGGTTATGGTGAGTTTGCAAATTATATAGAAAAAATAATGAATAAAAATATTCCTCCTGGAAGTTCAAAAGCAGTACAAAATCGTATTAAAAAGAAAAATCTCAGAAAAGAGTTTTCAAATAGAATGTTGGTTATAGATGAAGTTCATAATATAAGATTAAGCAAAGAAGGTAAGGTAAAAGCAAGTTCAGATAATCTAGGAAAATTAGTAGAAGCTACCAGTAACTTGAAATTGTTATTATTATCAGCGACTCCAATGTTTGATTCATATAGTGAAATTATTTGGATATTAAATTTGTTGCTTTTAAATGACAAAAGATATCCAATAAATGAACGTGAAATTTTCACATTAAAAGGTGAATTTCAAACCAGTAAAGGAGAAGAAGTAGGAAAACAATTATTAATTCGTAAATCTACTGGTTATGTTTCATATGTTCGTGGAGAAAATCCATTTACGTTTCCTTATCGAATTTGGCCACAGCAAGCTTTAAATCCACAATCACTTTTTACATTAAAAACTGATGGAATATGGGAGTATCCACAATATCAAATTAACGGGGCGGATATTATACAACCTATAGAATTAATTGATTTAGTTATAAATCACGTTGGAGAATACCAAGACATGGGATATAAAAAGTTAGTAGATCATCTTAAAAAGATAAATCCAAAATTATCACGAGGTTCAGGATCGATTTCATTTACAGTATTAGAAGCTCCTCTTCAAGCATTAAATATGATATATCCACACGAAGATTTGGAAAATGACAATCCGGATGCAGATGTATTTCCTGTCACATATGGAAGTAAAGGATTATCAAGAGTCATGAAATATAATCCCAAAACAAAACGAGATTTTATGTACAAAGATAAAACTAGAAAACAATTTGGAGAAATTTTCTCACCAAGTGAAATAGGTAAGTATTCCGGAAAAATATCCTATATATGCGATAAGATACGAAATTCCGAAGGTATTGTATTTATTTATTCACAATATATCGACGGTGGAGCAGTGCCAATCGCGTTGGCTTTAGAGTCTATGGGAATTACTAGATATGGTAGAACGTCATCTTTATTTAAAACGCCTCCTGTCGAACCATTGAATGTATTAACTATGCAACCAAAAGAAGAAGGCAAACCTTTTAAACCGGCAAAATATATAATGATCACGGGTCAAAAAGCATTAACTACAGAAAAAGATAGAGAGCAAAATTTAAAAGCGGTAACAGACGATGATAATATTAATGGAGAGAAAATAAAGGTAATAATTGTTTCTCGTGCTGGATCTGAGGGATTAGATTTTAAAAATATTCGACAAATGCATATTTTAGACCCTTGGTACAATCTTAATAGGGCAGAACAAGTTATCGGAAGAGCTGTCAGAAATAAAAGTCATTGTATGTTACCCTACAATAAAAGAAATGTTGAAATTTATTTATATGGTTCAGAGTTATCAGATTCAGACGAAGAAGCTATAGATTTATATATTTATAGAGTAGCTGAAAGAAAAGGATTGCTCATAGCGAATGTATCTAGGGTATTAAAACAAACTGCTATTGATTGTTTATTAAATCGCAAAGGTTTAGATTTCTCGGAATCTGCAATAGCCAAAATAGCCCCTGATAACAATGTAGTAACACAGAACTTATCTAGTGGTAATAGTATTAATTATACTTTGGGAGATAAAGACGGTAGTTTAATTTGTGATTTTCGAGAATGCGAATATAGATGTTTTCCAGAGATGAAAGATAGCTCTGATATTGATAGAAATACTTATAATGAAACATTTATTATTATGAATTTAGATAAAATATTGCAGCGTATAAGAAATTTATTTAGAGAAAAATATATTTATAAAAAAATGGAATTATTAACTGAGGTGACAGCTATTAAAAATTACCCATTAGACCAAATTTATACTGCTCTTAGCTATTTAATAAATGATGATAACGAATTTATTATGGATCCTTTAGATAGAATGGGTCGTTTGGTGAATATTGGCGATTACTATATGTTTCAACCGGTCGAATTGTCAGAAAAACATTTATCTAGATATGATAGAGTAACACCAATTCCATATAAAAGAAAAAATTTAACCTTTATTCTACCTGAATTGCAAATTAAAAGTATGGATGATATTAATGAAATTAATGATAAATTAGTTAGAGCTCATGAATTATTAATAGTTCCACAAGAAATAACTAGTTCAAATAGAAGTAATTGGGCGATGAGTTGTGCGTGGGTAATAAATAATTTAGTAAAATATAATTCTGATAAGTTTGGATTAACTCAATCTAAATTTTTTAAAATTTTACAACAATTAGCAATGCATCATATAATAGATATGCTTAGTTATGAGGAAAAGGTATTATTATTAAAAAACAAAGAACAAATACACGAGTCTTTGATTATATTTACAGAGTCATATTTTGAGAAGTTCAAAGTAGAAACTAATAAATATACTGGAATTGTTATTACTGATTTTAGTAAAAAAAGCAAATATTCTATTTTAACTTTAAAAGATGACGAATGGGTTGTAGATTCCCTCTCTATATCAAAAGGCTTAGGACAAGCAATCTTAGATAAATTTACAGTTTCTATAGATGCAATGCACGATAAAATAGGCTTTATGGCCCAAGTTAAAAAATTTGATTTAATATTTAAAGTAAAAAGTATTTATCTAAGTTCTTCTGGTAGGCCTACAAAGGGGTCTAGTTGTGAAAGAGGTGCAGATAAAAAAGTTTTAATTCAAAATATAAATACTATGTTAAATTTCGTAGATGATGATATAAAATATGTTATGGGTGCAAAAACAGGCAAAGGTGCTAGAACAATTACGCAAATTTATAATAATGAAGGCTCGCAGATTAAACAACATCCTTACGCCAAAAATCAAGATGGAGATTTTATTAAAAGAAAAAATGGAAAATTTAAATTAGATAAAAATCGTGTAGTTAGGATAAATGCATTTCAATTGTGTATTGAACAAGAATTATTATTTAGATATTTTGATCTAATGAATTTAACAGATAAAAAATGGTTTTTTTCTTCTGTAGAAGCCATTATTAATAATATAGAAACCATCGGAAAAAAACGATAATGAAATAAATTGAAAAATATTAAAAAGATATAATGTATTATTATATATATATTATGTCTTCATCTACATCTCAAGTAGCAGTACCCAAGTCAAAGCCGAAAACAAAAACAAAAAAACGCCAGCGGGGAGTAGGTATTTATATGAAAAATGCAATTGCTAGAAAGGTAAATTTACCATTTACTGTTATTGGTGAAAATTTAAAAGAGAATATAGAAGAAACATTGCGCAAAGATATTGAAGGTCGTTGTATTGACGAAGGTTATATAAGACCAGGTTCCATTACAATAGTTAGTTATTCTGCTGGTGTCATTGCAGGGAATTTGGTATCTTTTAATGTCTTGTTTGAATGTTTGATATGTAGACCTGTTGAAGGTATGAGATTTCGTGCTATTGTTAAAAATGTTACTAAGGCTGGAATTCGCGCTGAGATAAATGAGGTTAAATCTCCCGTGGTAGTATTTATAGCCAGAGATCATCATTTTAAAAGTACGCAATTTTCAAAATTAGAAGAAGGAGATGATATTAACGTGAGAGTTATTGGAATTAGATATGAATTAAATGATGAATATATATCTATCATTGGAGAATTGGTAGAAAAGAAAATTAGGGTGGCAAAAGTTCCAAAACCAAAAATTATAATTGAAGGAAAGGAGGTTTAAAAATATAAAATTAAAATGTAATTATATGTCGGGTATTACTAATTTGAAATTATTACGTGATGAGATAGAAAAGATGGATTCTATTCATCAAATCCATATTTTTAAAATTTTAAAAGAAAACCAAATTGATTTTACAGAGAATAGCAATGGTGTTTTTATTAATATGACATTATTAGATGATTCAACTTTAAAACAAATTAATAATTTTATTAAATATGTGAATTTACAACAAAAACAATTAGAGAGCGTAGAAGATATTAAAGCGCAATATCAAAAAGAATTTTATAAAGATAATAAAGAAAAACCTTTTGGATAATATATATGAAAAGAATAAAAACCAAACAATCATTGAATTTATCAAGTTTACAAGATTTCGTTTTAAATGAACGAAATATTGAAAGAATATTGAAATATACAATAGATAAACCAGTAGTATCTAAGAAATATAAAAAACAGACGACACCTCCAAAAAAACAACTACATACTGATTTTTTATTGCCAAAATTTACAGATACTTTATTTTGGTGCTATTATATTATTAAAAATGGGTTGAGTGCATATGAGATGGTTCATGGTGACGGATATAAAGATTCTTTTGAGCAGAAAATAGATTTGGTATATAAAGTTAGAGAAAATAAAGAATTATTAAAAAAATACAAATGGAAGCGCAATGCAATTGAAGATCAGTTAGTAAATCATACAGAAATAACACTATCAGCTTTTATGTGTATTTGTGCTATTCAAAAATTAAATATTGTTTATATTGACAGTAAAAAAATATATACTTTAATTGATAATATTGATGATTTATCTTCAAACTTAAATATTATTGAAAAAACGTCAAAGGGATATGCATTATTTCTTGGGACAAATGAAGAAAAATATAAAAAATATACTGACAATATTGCGAAGTTATGGAAATTAGATAATCTTCATAAACCTCTGCGTGGAATTTCAAGTTATAAAGTAAAAGAATTGCAAGAAATTTGTAGGAAACTACAAATAGATATATTAAATGATAATAAAACTAAGAAAACCAAGAAGGTTTTGTATCAAATGATTCAAGAACAATTATAAAAATTGAAAAAACATATAAAATTATCTGTTGTTTAGTATATATTATGTCTACCAAAGAATTAAGTCCAAATGAAGAATTAATAAATTATCTAGGTAGATTTCTCCCTAGAGACAGCGATAATGCTAATGATGAATTGGAAGCTAGATTTGGAACTAGAAAACCTATCACTCAAATTCAATTCGACGCAGTTATTGCAAAATTAAAATCATTGGGATTTGAAACAGATAATATATCTGGTGGTTATCGTTTAACAATACAAACTGAATATACGGATCCTAGAACTGGCTATACAAAAATCTCTAATATACGAACGGAAATTAGTGGTTTGGCAAATATCCAAGAATATTGTAAAACTAATTCAATAGATATGAGTCCAAAGAGTCATTTAGCTAGAAATGTACAATTTGTGCAAAAAAATCGGAAAATGGTTGATGACAGTCCATTAAGACCAATCGATTTTGAAAATTTTGGTTTTCGTATAAATTATAAGACAGAAAGCAAACGTAATTCGGGGTCACCTTTGGTTCGAAAAATTTTGGAAAACTGGAATGAAACTAAAAAGGTATTTCGACTTATCAAACGTTTTACTTTTCGACACGAAAATTACCCATTGCGTATAGATTGTAGTGTTGTAAGATCTTCAAAACAAAAAGGTCGTCGTTTAATCCCAGAATATCGAATAGAGACTTCTAATGTATTTAATAATCCTGAAACTTTCGAAGTGGAAATTGAATTAATGAAGAGAGGATTCCCTACAACTATGGGTATTTTAACTCAAGATCCACAATTTATAGATGTTGCTAATGTATTAAAAATATTTAAGAAAACGATTAAAATAGTATTATCCGGTTTGCAAAGTTCAAACTTTCCAATTTCTTTAACAGAAGAACAAAGTGTAATGCGAAATTATTTAAATATGACTTATGATGGTAGTCCGGGAAATGCCTCAACCAATAATAACAGAAATTTTGTGGGGTTTTCATCAGTATCTTTAGAAATGCCAAACATTACGCCTATAAATCCGGAATCCGATGCACCTAATATAAGAAACCCTTATACAGTAACAGAAAAAGCTGACGGAATTCGTAAATTACTTTATATTAATAAAAATGGCAAAGTATACTTTATTGATGTTAATATGAATGCTCAATTTACAGGCGTTGTTGCTGGAAATCAAGATTATCACGAATCTCTGTTAGATGGTGAACACGTACCACACGATAAATATGGAGCATTCATTAATCATTATCTTGCATTTGATGCCTACTATATAGGTCGAGAAGATATTCGTAGTCTAGCTTTGGCAAACGGTGGTGGTGATGAAACGTTTGATCGAACACGAATTGTTGAAATGCATAATATAGTTACAAAAGCTGATTTTCAACCATTTATTGGAGAAAAACTACCTTTAATAGTAAACGAAAAAACCTTTTATATTTCGTCTGGTGCGCAAATTTTCAAAAATTGTAACACTATTTTAAGTAATGTTGCTGATGAATTATTTGAATATGAGACAGATGGACTCATCTTTACTCCGGCAAATACCGGAGTGGGTAGCGATAGAGTTGGTGAGAAATTACCTCCCTCAAAAATTACGTGGAACAAATCTTTTAAATGGAAACCACCCGAATTTAATACTATAGATTTCCTCGTCACTACTAAGAAAACTGAATCAGGTGAAGATTTTATTGGTAATATATTCGAAGACGGTACCAATATGTATGATGAAACACAGTTGACTCAATATAAAACATTAGTCTTACGAGTTGGATTTAGTGAGAGAAATCATGGTTATTTAAATCCCTGCGAAGATATCATTCAAGGACATTTACCAACCAAACATTCTAGTTATGATCGCAATCGATATAAACCTGTACCATTTTATCCTACTGACCCAACTCCAAAATTTCCCGGATATTTATGTAATGTTTTATTGAAGCGTGATAGAATGAATGTAGATTATATGATGACCGAAGATGAGAAGGATACATTTACTGATGGGACTGTTGTAGAGTTTCGGTATGATAAGACTCGTGATTCGGGTTGGCAATGGATTCCAATTCGTGTGAGGCGGAAAAAAACGGCCGAATATCGAGCTGGTAAGAACAATTTTGGAAATGCATATCACGTAGCGAATAGTGTTTGGCGTTCCATTCATAATCCAGTTACTATCGATATGATTCGAACTGGTACCAATATTCCATCTGAATTGGTAGAAGATGATGTTTATTATAATAGAAAAAGCGATAGTACTATTACACGCGCATTACGTGATTTTCATAATTTATTTGTGAAAAGAATATTGATACTTTCTGTGGCTAATCGTGGAGATACTTTGATGGATATGACTGTTGGTAAAGGTGGGGATTTTCCAAAGTGGATTGCTGCAAAATTATCTTTCGTATTTGGAATGGATATTTCAAGAGATAATATTCAAAATCGTATGAATGGTGCTTGTGCGCGCTTCTTAAATTACAGAAAAAAATGGAAAACAATGCCATTGGCTTTATTTGTAAGCGGTAATAGTGCTTTAAATATTAGAGGCGACGGTAATCTAGCTTGTTTCACCGATAAGGGTAAACAAATTACTCGTGCTGTATTTGGTGAAGGACCAAAAGATGAGGCAAAACTAGGAGCGGGCGTGTATAAGCAATATGGAAAAGGACGTGATGGATTTAATATTATTTCCAACCAGTTCTCTATTCACTATTTCTTTGAAAATAAAACAACCTTAAATGGATTCTTGAGAAATGTTAGCGAATGTTGTAAGGTTGGGGGATATTTTATTGGTACAAGTTATGATGGTACAAAGGTATTTAGAGCTTTAGAAAATAAAGCACCTGGTGAAAGTATTAAAATAATGCAAGACGGAAAAAAAATGTGGGAAATTACCAAACAATATGATAGTGATACTTTTGACAACAACGAATCATGTTTAGGTTATCAAATAGACGTATACCAAGAATCGATTAATAAAGTATTTCCCGAATATCTGGTAAATTATGATTATCTTATTCGTCTATTGGAACAATATGGGTTTACTTTATTAACTGCAAAAGAATCCCAAGAAATAGGTATGCCATCTTCTATTGACAATTTCAATGTGCTATTTACTGAAATGAAACATAGAATTAAGAGTAGAAGATTACGTCCTGTCGATATTGGGTCAGCATTGGATATGACTTCTCATGAGAAAAAGGTATCATTCTTGAATAAATACTTTATATTTAAAAAAATTAGAGACGTAAATGCCGAAGAAGTTGAAAAAATTCAATTAAATATTAGTGAAGATGTTGAAAAAGAAGTATCTAAAACAAACGAAGCTTTGGCCGACGTTGTTGAACAAACACAATCTGATAAACCAAAAGTTAAAAAATTAAATAAAAAAATGAAACTAAAAAAAGCCACGAAAACAAGTACAACAAAACCAAAAATGCGCATAAAAAGACCTAGAATTAAAATTAAGACACAGCCAAAAGACGATGAATAATCTTATAATTAGAAATTGATATAAATATAATCGCACTTATATCAATAATCAAATGACATATTATACATTGCCACTAGTATCATGTCCCATAAATTCAAATAATCTAAAAATAAGATTTGATAACAACAATAAATGCTGGTTAAACAAAACATTAGCAAAATATTTAAACAAAATTAAAGAACAAATAGATAAACACAGCGACGATTGGGATAATATTAAAAAACACACAAACCCATATGAATATATACACACTTGTTACCCCAATAGTAAACATCCAATTAGTAAACTGAAACCATTGTCGAGAGCATTTTTTAAATTTATAGAAATAGCAAATATTTTTGATATTTTTGAAAATTATTCTAGACCAATCAAAACATTTCATTTAGCAGAAGGACCAGGTGGATTTATTGAAGCAATACAATTAATGCGTATGAACAATGAAGATACCTATTATGGTATGACATTAATTGACGGATCCAATACGAATATACCTGGGTGGAAAAAAAGCCGAGATTTTCTTTCAAAACACCCAAACGTAATTATTGAAACAGGTGAAGATAAAACCGGTAATTTATATAATCCACTAAATTTTAGATATTGTATGGAACAGTATGGAAATAGTATGGATATTATCACAGGAGACGGGGGTTTTGATTTCTCTATTGATTTTAATAAACAAGAGCAGCTAGCATTCAGATTAATTTTATCCCAAGTTGCCTATGCAATTGGAATGCAACGTTACGGTGGGACATTTGTATTAAAATTCTTTGATTCTTTTATGAAAACTTCTATTGATATTTTATTTATTTTGGCAGCATTTTATGAAAATGTGCATATAATTAAACCCCAAACAAGTCGTTATGCAAATTCAGAAAAATATATAGTTTGTACTAATTTTAAATATCATAACACTACTATTATATCAAATAAATTCAATGATATCATCAGCGTATTAAATAATATGAACTTAAAAAATTTATCAATAAGTACTATATTAAATATACCTATTAATCATAGATTTATAACCGCAGTAGAAGATATTAATGCAATATTAGGTCAACAACAAATGGATAATATATTAACTACATTACGATTTATAGAAAATAAAGAACGTAAAGGAGAAAAATTAAATCAACTAACTACAAAAAATATTCAAAAATGTATCAATTGGTGTATTAAAAATGAAATCCCACATCATAAGACAACTACTACTGGAAATATATTTTTAGGAGGTGGTGAAGCTAAGAAAAATTGTTATAGAAAGTAATTACCTTCTTTTTGTTTTATGTTTTCTTTTTCTTTTACTATGTTTCTTTTTCCTTGTTTTGTGTTTCTTTTTATGAAAACGCTTAGATTTTGTTTTTCTAGGTTTTTTCGACTTTCTTCTTTTTCTTGTTCTTTTTCCTCCTCTGCCCCCCGGCTTTTTGCTTTTGTCACTTTCATCTGGAGATCTTGGGCTAGTGACCTTGTAATGTTGGCTGACAAATGCATCTCTTTCTGCATATCTTCTTCTTTCTTCTTGCAAATCATTTAATCTTTTTCTTTGTTGCTTCGACATCTTCTTTATTTTTAGTAACTCCTGAACTTCCCTTGCTGCCTTTCTTCTTTCTGAATCTTCAACATCCGTGTCCTGGCTTCCCTGGCGTTGTAATCGTACGGGTATTTGTGAGGACGTCGACGCAGAAGTTGCTGTGCTACCAAGGCGAAGACCTGTTTCCTGGGTTGGCAACAGCGCTACATATCGCCGAACAAACTCTCCATTCTGGTACCCGCAGCAAGCCATCAATTTATCATTATCTCTTGTTTTAGGACCAAGAAACTCACCAATGCAATAATCAAAAATAAATTGCGCATTAAACCGTCTTGACCCAATATAAAATCCCGCCGCCGCGGTGATTCGGGGTGACGTCCACGGAAGAGCGAAGCCTCCTTCAGCGCCTGGGGCATAAAAATATTCCTGCAAAAATGTCTGGGTTCCTTGCTCAATACTATTATTCATTCGAAAAAATGATAGACCAACCAAATTATCTAATAATAATACCACAGCGGTTCTTTCATAATTTAAGAGCCTTTTCTGGGTTTTGTCTACTTCTTGAGGCAGATTTTGAACAGCTCTTGTAATATTTATCATAACATGCTCTAAAAATTTAAACGTATTATCTCTAGTCTCCCCTTCATCGGATACATTGGCCCAAATTTCTTGCAAGCGGGCAGCAAAAGGACCTTTTGCTTCTCTAGCGTTTTTTGCAGTTAAAGGCTTGAATCCCTGGAATACAGCTGTTAATTTATCTCCTACCAATCTTTGTATTCCACTATCTTCTTCTTTTTTAATTAGATTTGAATCTACATCTAATATATCTTTAATCATTGCTATACTGTATTCTTGATAACTCTCCACAAAACTTTCCACAAAACTTTCCATACTGTCCCCTTGTCTCTTTTTCGCGAAATTTTCTTTAAATAACTGAGCTTGTGCATCTAGTAGCCAATATTTTTTTTGTGTCGAAGTACTGAATTTATGCAACGATAATTTACGAATATCGTCTATTTGTTTGGGTGTAATATATAAGTATTGTCGCTCTAGCGCATTCTCAATATCCTTGATTCCTTCGACTTTTCCTTTTTCAATCCTAAGCTCTCCCTCAGTAAAATATAAATTTCTTAATAAATTATAATCATAATGTATATTTTGTAAAGTGTAAACTCTACAAGTTTGTAATTCTGAAATACCACTTTCTTTTAAACACCATAAATCAAATTGTTCCCGTTTTTTTTGCTGTTTTTCCTGCCACATCTCTAGATATTCTTCATAGTAGGTTCTATCTGCTATTTTATTACAAACATCTATTATCTGTTCACTTTTATTTAAAAAATCCGCCATCGCTTTTGATTTACGCAATGCATCGCTAAGTTGATTTGCCCATAACCCATTAAAAACTTCTCGTGGATCTTGCCAAGGTACGGGTGGTAACAATAAATAAATTAATTTACACTCGGTACCCACAATGTCCCGCCAAACATCAATACTGTCAACTTGAGCCTGTAATCTTGCCGTAGATTCATTGTCACCCCAGGATTCCGTTCCAGCTTTATAGGCTATACTACCTATATCTGACAATCCTAAACAGAGTAAAGCACTGGTATACCCTAATGACTCTGTTAAAATGTTAGCAATAAATCTCATCCTTATCGCGGCTGTTTTCGTTTGATCCCCTGGTTTTATTATCGAAAGATTTCCGTCTCGACTTAATCCCACGGTTGCTGCCCCACTAAGCCAGTCCATACCTCCTGTCAATCCTTCTTCCTCCCCTATATCCCATAATGGTTTAAATACAAATTCGCCTCTCACCCCATCCATATCTTCATCTAATTTCAAACTAAACATTTTTGTATAAGATGAACCATAACAAAAAGATTTTCTTTCTTCTATAAATCTTTTAAATTCATCCAAATGGGCACTAAAAGTTGGTTCTGCGGATTTATCATCCAAATCAAAATCTCCTTGTTGAGATTCAATAATTGCTATATAATAATCTAACGGACTAAAAATTAGCCCTTCTTGCAAATGTTTCGAAATGGGTTGGGTTCCAAAGGTTGTAATCCCTTCCCTCAGTTTTTTTGTTGTTGTCATCTTTTTTATCTGACTTGTTTGAAGTTTTTCGCTTGTGAACACGTCTTGGGCAAACTTGGAGGTGGTTGCTCTTTTGGTAAAAACCTCTGGATTGACTAATAAAGAACATAAACTAGAACGCGCAAATAATGAAAGTAAAAATTTATTATTAACAAGTCTCTCACTACTTACACGATTAATGTCTTGTAATAATAATATCATTAACTTTGTTAAAAACTCCAAGGCCGCTTTGTTCGCCACGCCCAGGTCGGAGTTATTCTTTCTTTTCAGTTTACGTATATATTCAATAATCTTACTGTGATTTTCTTCACACCATAATTTAATTGTATTGTTCATAAACGATTTCAATAACCATTCTAATCTGTATTTCCGGTGACCTGATGGATTGTTTTGTTTTTTCAATTCGCTGCCTTTTCGTACCAAAGTCGCCAGATCGCGACTATTTGATATTTTTGAATAATCATGTCCTTGAGGGTTTTCGTTTTCCTCTTCCTTTTTATCACTCACTGTCACCCAACCGCCCGATCCTCCGACCCCTGACTCCCCTCTCTCCTCCCGTGTTTGTATGGAGTTTATTAATTTTCCAAAGTTGGATGTTAACCTTTCGATCAACTTGTCATAGTTATTGTTTTGTTTTAAATAGAACTCAAAAGTCTCTTTTCCTGCTTTATCAGTACCAGAACCACTTTTCAATTTGGTTTGTTGCAAAGATTTTAAAACCACACCGAACTCCTTTTGTATCATTTCCACCCTTCCATTAAATTCGTACCCTCCTTTGAATTTTATAATTAATTGTCTTAAACAATTTAATAAAAATTCTAAGTAATTTAATAAATAAAATATCCTGCGTTCGTCTGATTGTCTATTTAATTTATTCATTAATTTTTCTGTGTTATCACTACCACAATTTAACATTTCGGTAAACAGATCCCCTTCTCGAAAAATTTCATCTTTTAAATCGTTATATTGTTTCAGTATCTGTAAGAAATCGTCACCAAAGAGTAGTCTCGCTTCGTTGTCGTCAACCTTAATACCTGGACAAAAAGCAGTCGCTAATTCAACAGATGTATAATTAGTTTTCGTAGTCAAATGTGTCCCGGGCATTTTCCCCATTTTCCCCTTGGGCACAGGCACCTTTTTACCCCTCGCCCAAGTTGATCCTTGAGACGCTGTTGATGCAGTCCGTGCAGGCTGCTTCTGCCATGCTGTCGTTGATCCTCGTGGCAACGTCTCTGAGTGGCCTTTAGCTGTTTTCGTTTCTTCGTAGCCCCCGTCCTCCCCCACAGGTCCAGGATCAGCAAAAACTGTAGTAGTACTAGTATTGGGATTAGTAACTCTTGTCAAAATCTCTTTCCACACATCATCTGAGAATCCCCCTCTGCTCGCGGGCACGTTCATTTCTTTAATGAATTCTGTGTCTTCCTCATTTAACGAGTCGGAGTCTAATACTCCTTTTATTTTTATGTAAAATTTGAGACCAGGGTCGTCGAGTAAGTCGTGTATTTTGTCATTATCATTATAAAGTCTCGTAAATATATCTATGGCTCTTTGTTTGTCTGAAGACATGTATATATAAAAAAGAAGATTATAATAATTTAAAACTTTTCACGCTCTAGTTTAATCCAAACTTCTTCATTTACAGAAATAGCTAAAAGACCTTTTATTCTTTTATTTATTTCTGGAAATGGAATATTAATTAATATTCGATTACCTTCCGCAATATACGTTTTAAATTGTTGATATAGTTTTTTAATTGGGTCATATTTAATATCAAGATCAAACTCGCTTAGTTGTTTCAAAATATTCTTGACTTCTTCTTGTCTTTCTTTTTTAGTGCGATAAACAATTTCTTTTTTTACTTTTGTTCTCTTCTTTTTTTTATTATTAGTCATATAATTTGATTAATGATAAAAAATACAAAATTTAAACTAGTAAATTAGGTAGTGATTGTTGGTTTCTGTATCCCCGCCTTGGCATTCTCCGTTGTCTTTCTTGACGATTGGTATTGATTCTTGATCTTTGTTCTCTGGCATAATTTGTCACCTGTCTATGAATCACAGCATATCTAGATACTCTTCTATTGGCAATGGGTGCTGGTCTTCTTCTTCCTAATGATACGCCTCTTCTGCATACCGGGCAATTTGGTCTAGTAGCACACCATCTAGTAATACAATGTTCATGAAATTTGTGACCACAGGGTAACGTTTTTGGATTATCATCTAAAAAGTCTAAACAAATTGTACAAGTTGGTCTAGTGTTGATATCCGGTAATCTACGCCTATGTGTGCGCATGGTTGGGGAAGTATGTGGTGGTTGCACATTACCTAATCTATGACTAAGCAATTGTGAAGGATAATTATTTATAGGCGATGTCAATGGAGAACTATAGGTTGGCATCTCATCGTCGGTAATATTAGCACGTCTGGCTAATCTAGCTTGTGCACAAGCCATCATTTTAACAACATCTTTTGCCGCAAATGTATACTCGGCAGCAAATCCTCTACAATTTAGTTGACCTTTAAAAATTCCAGGACCTACATAATTAATTAAAAAATAGTAGTTTCCCGGTGGTAACCATTGTCCAGCAACATCGTAAGTATTGGACGGGCTACTTATATTTGTTTTTATAGATTCTCGTAATAATTCCAAGTTAGTAGACATAAGTACTTATATTAACATTTAATTTTATGTTTAAACCCGGATTGTAGAATATATGATATATATGGCCCAATAAGCATTTTTATAAAGCGAAAGGCATCTTTTTCAATAAAGTTTTGAAATACATCGGAGAATTTTTGCTTAGGCGCACCCACGTTTGATTGATGAGCAAGTAGTTCAAAGTAATTTGGAGAGAAGCGCCAAAATAAAGACTCTATAAAATGGTTGAAATCGCCATTTTTCATAAGTGTCTTTCCTGGTGCTACCTCAATTTCTCCGAATTTTGTAGTTAATTTTTGAGATTTTGTATAATATTGTCCAAAATAATACCAGATAATCAATGGATAGATGAAACACACACCATGACCATCGCCTTCTTGAAGATTTGTTCCTCTGTATGTGTATTTAGAAGTACCATCATAATTGACTTTGACGTCTCCTCTTGAGTTGATATGTTTTACCAAATGTTTCATAAATACCACATCTGCTGGTTCTGGTAGTTTCATTTTTCTAGAGCGTTTTCTCGAGATAATAAATTCATAATAATTTTGTGTATCGATGGTATGACCGTGTGAATTTATGTAATGACAGTTGTATCCATCTTTGGACGGAAGCATAATGATACACAACGCATGAGCATCATAGAAGATTTGCTTTTCTGTATGTGTGGTCATATAGTCTGGTACTCCCATTTGAAGGAATATGATTTTTTCTTCTTCCATCAAGAATAGTATATTTTCTATCATCATTTCTTCGTGGAAATTAAATTCGTTATTTTCATAAGTATAACGACTAGTTGTGAGTGAAGCAAAATAATCATTAATTCCTTCTCTTCTCTCCAAACAACGCATAAACTCTTCCAAATTTGCGCCGAAATATAGCAATGATGTATCTTCTTTCATTTTTTTAGTGAACTCGTTTTGCTGTATAAGAACAGCTGCTTTGTGCGCGTATGAATCGTGTGACAACGAATTTGTCCCGGCACCTGCCAGACGACGGATAGTCTGGTCAATAGTGCCTTTTTTTCCGCGCGCTAAATAATGTTCAAGATGTTTGTAAGACATGAGTTGTTTGTGAAATTTGTAGATTTGGGTTTAATTATATTTAATAACTTATTAAATAAAATCAATTTTTTTAGTTAGGTTTTGGATCTATTAACCAGTTCATAGGTAAAAATTCGATAGAATATAATCCTATTTTAGCTTTATGACTATTTTCTTTACCACACATTATAGTACCCATAGCTTTTGCAAATTGTTTAAAATAAACGAAACCGCAATGATGAGGTTTATTAGCGTCTTGTAATACCCCCAATGCATTTGTATTATCTCCGTAGTCATTACAATCACCCATACAGATTCCTTTATTGTTCCAGCATGTAGCCGTGTCCGGATCTATGGCCCAAGTACTTTTTATCCATTCGGGGTTATATGTTAAGTTTTTGGTGGCACTGATCCATTTGTTTTGAACAATGATATTTACCCTATAAGGTGATTCGGCAGGAGCGGGCGTTCCGTTTACTTGAATCCATCCCAAATTAAACGAACAATCAATCATTTTACCAAAAATATATGAAGACACAGTTTTATCTCTAACAGTAAACATTTGTTTTCCACCAGAAGCGTCATTGGGTGCCCAAGGAGGAGCTTCTGGATATCCAGGATTATCCGTCGTTGTGGCACCGGGCCATGCTGGTTTATTTTTAATATTTGAATTGTCACCAAGTACAACATATTCGGGTGGTGGTGGGCCTGGAATACGCGGATCTAGTGTTAATGTAGCCCCTTTAAGACATGTTTGTAAAGTAAAAACGGAACCTTGAGGACCAAAAGGCTTATCATCCAATGTGTTTAGGTCCTTATTATTCACTACTTGAGTACCGTCTGTTGTATATTTTGATCCTAATGGGCTAAGATTAATTTTTCCTCTATCGCCACCATTTAATGTAACATAACTAGCATCAATGGGACAATACCACCCATCAGTTGCTTTTGATGGCTGTGGAATACCGCCAGATGTGGAAGAGGCCGCTTTCCAACCCCTTCCATCTGGCGGGGTTATCCCGGAGTTCTTCGCAGCGAAACGTTGGTATAAATCACTCATGGCGGGTGATTTTTGGCTGGGATCAACTTGATTATTACCCATAAAATCAAGAAATGATAATTCTTGACCATTATCCAATTTCGTTTGATGATATGCATTCCAAATTCTAGCCATAATTGGATTTGTGATTGCATTTTGCTTCCATGTTCTACTAACACATTCACATTCATTAGTGCTACAATCAGCGAGTACTTTCCCCGCCTGTGCGTCATAAGTCCCATTGCAGGTATAATAAGGTTTGGAGTCTGATGGACACCCCGGGCAAAAATTTCCTGTTATATTACCTGAACCAAGTGAATTTGTTGAATTATTAATTACATGTCCAGAAGGTTCTAGCGGTGGTAAACCACCATAATTATTATTAAGATTAAAATAAGAGTTAGTAGTGAAATCTGTAGCTCTATAAAAATCTTTATTGGTTGGTTGAAATGAGTCTGGGGGATATACTTCCCCGGGTAGGGGGTGTTTGTCTGGAATTTGGAACACACCTGGTGGTTGATTTTCTCCAATATTATAACATTCACAAAAACCTTGTATCATGCCTTGAGCACCTTGAGGTCCACCTGCATTTAATTCTGTAGATACACACATTGCAATATATCCATATTTATAACGTTGTATACCGTCATATGATGACCCAAGGTCTCTAGAGGAATAATCGTATGACTCATTTGCAAACCCTCCGACCGTACCGCGCGCATATGTATTCCCTGCAGCATCCCACGTTCCAGTTGGTTCATGTGAAAAATTACGCTGTTGGCTTACATTCCATGGCTTAGTATTATCCCACAATTTTTCTTTAGTACTCGCGCCGTGGTCCCACATATTCGGAACATTAGCACCATAATTATGAGTCATATTTGACGGCCATGGTGATGCATTACCTCTTCTCCAATCTGGGAGACTTTCAGCTGGCATATACCTATTGAACAAATATTTTTGATAACCTTGTCCTACTATCTGTCCTAGACCACCAAAATTAGTTTCACTTTGGGTATAATACTGTAGTTCCCCAGAGCTTGGGTCAATTGCGCTCCCTGTAGGATAGCAGTAACCAGATAATTTTGGTACATCTTTACCGAATTTGGTATTTTTATAATTACCACCACCTTCACTATCATAATGCATATTCGTTATTAAAGGGATTTTTGGGTTACTTACACCACTTGCATCAAATTCTGTACAACAATGATTTAACTCCATGATCTTTTGATTTATTTTATAAATCATGATAAAAGCTTGATGAAGATTATCTAATGGGTATGATTTTGTTGTTCCTGGTGGTGCTTGTCTAAACGTATTATTAGTCCCATCGCCTTTTTGGAGTTTTGGTGGCAATGCCGCCCCCGACGGATCTGGGTAATAATAACTTGCTCTTCCAACACCATAATTACGGTCATGACCACACTCTGTTCCATTCCCTATATATATATTCCCTGCCCCCGCGTCCGCCGGCGGAATGTTCGGTATTTTATATTGATTTGTACAAAATGAATTCACAGCCGGGTCATTGCGTCCTGTACCGTTGTCTGGAGCGGCGCCCCAATTACCCACATCCCATGAACATTCCGGGTCTTTTGTTTGTGGGAAACTCCCAAAGCAGATTTCAGGAGGTGTTCCGCCTGTTTTAAAACAATGCTTAGCAAGTGGAATTAAAAAATCCAAAATAAATGCATTTCCAATAAAGATAGGTTTACCATTAGTATCCTTGTATGATTCTGTTGGCCACCAGTTCGCACTAGCATCCTGTTTTCCCTTAACATTAGGAGATTTTGTTGTGCAATTATAAGACAAACCGAAATCTATAGGACCGTTTATAGCTGTGTATTGACCTGTGGCGCGGAGATAAAACTTATCTGGAATGCCTGGGGTGCAATTGCCATTGACGATGGTACGCTTCGGTTGACCCGGGGGATTTGCATCACCAGAGGCATTAGGATCTATAGGCAAAATTGTTGCGTAATCAGCAAAAGACCATATGACAAATTTAATCTCCGGATGATTATATATTAAATTTAAATATAAATTAGATTGATAAATACTCCAATGACGAACCATTCCCCATATTTGCTCTTTAAAAGTTTGTGTTGCGGGAGCCCCGGGAAAGCCGGTCGCTGCCGGGCCACACCCTCCGGCGTCCTTGAAAGGCAAATTATTCCACGCGCTGCTTTTGGCAAGGACTTTAAAAGCTGATTGACCATATGATGTAATATATAACTGCGGTGCTTTATCTGGTTCTACTGGGCCTGGAGGAGGTGTGGGTCCGGTATGTTTCCCGGTTATACCACTAATATAATATACTGGTGCTGTTGAACATGAACCTCCAAAATTACTAGATACGTCAGTTTCTATTTTAATATAATATTCTGTATTTTGAAGTAAGCTAGAATAACAAATGTAATTTTTATTTTCAAGGCCAGTAGGATCTTTACAAATATAGATGTTATTCGACAATATACTAATACCTGTATTTAAAGTAGTTGGGTTATAAACAACAGGGTTTGGCAAGTTATTTTTACTTGCATCTAATAAAGTAATTTTATATTTATCTACACAATCACTGTATGGTGCATTATTACTTGGTTGAAGTAGAAATCCCCAATTATTACCAGAAGCATTATTAGTGCTTGTTTTAATTGTCCCAACCCAATTGAAAGAGATGTCACAATATGCACCCGGCAAAGTACACGCAGGACCTGTTGGTCCTGATGGTCCTGTACTACCTGTTGGTCCTGTACTACCAGTTGGGCCTGTGCTACCTGTTGGGCCTGTGGAACCTGTTGGGCCTGTGCTACCTGTTGGGCCTGTGGTACCTGTTGGTCCTGTGCTACCAGTTGGGCCTGTACTACCTGTTGGTCCTGTACTACCTGTTGGTCCTGTACTACCTGTTGGGCCTGTGCTACCTGTTGGGCCTGTGGAACCTGTTGGTCCTGTGCTACCTGTTGGTCCTGTGCTACCAGTGGGGCCTGTTGTAGCTGTTGGGCCTGTACGAGCGGTTGGTGCTGTGCTACCAGTGGGGGCTGT
>JAAHTH010000520.1_pt1 | contig 23371 bp, 33 predicted proteins | sample 6116091 | NCBI WGS metagenome assembly JAAHTH01 (sample SAMN13939990, study PRJNA603662) | sponge metagenome | isolation source: marine sponge | host: Mycale hentscheli | place: New Zealand | collected 2006 | reverse complement strand
TTTTTTATTTAATTTTTCCTTTTTTTTTTTTTCCCTTTAAAAAAACGTTTTCAGAAGCCTTTGAAATGTGATAATTTTGTAATTATAAAAGATGATACTATCAATGTATTAAATTTGAAGGAATTCAATGAATTTATAATTAGTTCATTATAAATAAATTATTATTATATATAAGTATATATGAATTATACATATAAAAATAAACAACGACCAAATACAAAATTATTTGCTGGTAATATAACTCCTATAACAGATATTAAATTACAAATAAAAAATAAACAACATTTAAATTATTTTAAAAAACCCGATAAAGTATATGATACTGAATCATTTGATAAAATTTACAAAGAAGCACTTGAATCGGGTATTATAAAAGAATATTAATATAAAATTGATTTAAAATATTAGATTTAGTTTATATTAATGATGGTAACCCGCTGTGTTCTTAAATTATTTATTAATGGAGATGAAGAATTTATTAATAAATATAAAAAACATATTGATATGCATAATTATAACTTAATTAAAAATAAATATGCTGATTCAGGATTTGATATTTTACTGCCTGATGAATTAACAATCCCAGCAAATGAAAAATCTACACCCATTGATTTAAATATTAATTGTGCTATGTATAATGAACTATATATTAATAAAGAACCATCTTCTTTCTCTTTAATTTCTGTTCTATTAGGTATCAATATTCTTTACTGGCTAAATTATAGTTATTTTATGATTATCCTAGCTTTAGCAAGTGCCTATTTAATTCAAGAACAGATAAACTATATGACAAATTCTGAATTTATTACTACGCCTTCAGCATTTGAACTACATGCTAGATCCAGTTTAGGCTCTAAATCTACAATTAGATTATCAAATTGTGAAGGGATTATTGATTCAGGATATAGAGGCAATCTTATTGCTTGTGTAGATAATATTGGACCTATAGATTATACAGCTAACAAGTTTGACCGTTTATTTCAAGTTGTAGCTCCTTCTAAATGTCCTATATATATTGAATTAGTAGAACAACATCCAGATTTAAAACCTACAGAGAGAGGAAGTGGTGGGTTTGGATCAACCGGTAAATAAATTTTCATTAAGTAATGTATCAATTAGAAATTAATGATGGACTTTCTCTTAAAACAGAAAAAATAGCTACTCTTATTTTAAATACTTTTTTTAAGAAATGGTATTATAATTGTATTTTGGATATTGTCGTTTTTAACAATATGAGTATAGGTGATTCAAGTAGTAATGATGAAAGTGAAGAAAGAGATAGTATAGAAGAATGTGAAGTAATTAATACAATAAATAAAACAAACTACTGTAATGTTTTAAAAGCTTATAAAAAAATAAGTTTAAAAGCTGTAGAGGATGAAATAAATCAAAATTATTTAGATAAAAATCATCAATTTTCGGCGGCTTTAGATATCTTGGCTAGTTATTTAAGAGGGCAAAAAATTATATATATGGAATCTAAATTCTGGTGTGAACAACAGCTTAATAGATTGATGTTGCCAGCAATTTTTTTATCTTCATTAACTTCTGTATTAGTAAGAATTATTGAATGTGGAAAATATGATTATATCTTATCTATTATTTCTTCTCTAGTTGCATTTATACTTGCTATTATAAATTATTTAAAATTTGATGCAGCAGCTGAAGCACATAAAATTACTTCTCATCAATATGATAAATTACAAACAAAGATAGAATTTACATCTGGAACTTATTTACTTTTTAATAAGTCTGAAAATCAAAAAGAAGATACAAATTTACAAGAAACAATAGATGAAATCAAAAATAAAATTGGTGAAATTAAAGATACTAATCGCTTTATTATACCTAGATTAATCCGATATCGCTATCCAGTCATCTATAACACAAATGTTTTTTCTATCATTAAAAAAATTGATGATCATAGAAAAAAACATATTACTTATTTAAAAAATATAAAAAATGAAATTAGATATTATGAATGTATAAATCGTAATAGAATGAACTATAATTTATCACATAATAATAATGAAAAACAAAAACTAATTGAATTATTTAAACAAAAACGTGAAATTATATAAAAAATATTACTTTTAAAATCCGCTTTTTCTATGATAGATCAGATGTTTACACAAGAAATAAAAAATGCAGAAATAAAAAAAAAAAGTTGGTACTGCTTTTGGGAATTACATGATTATAATAATAAACCTACAAAATGTATATTTAAAAAAAGTTTAATTGACCCAGAAAAAATTAATCCATTTATGATGGAGCTAATTGACCCATTTAGAGCACAAGATTCAAATAAAGTCTAATAATATATTATTATTACAATAAGTATTAGATATACAATTATCATTATAGAAATTAAAAGTAAAACAAAATAGGTTGTATATTTTGTTGTTATATATAACTTTTCTAGTAAATGTACGTTTTTTTCAATAATAAATGTATCACTATCATCTGTAAACATAATTATCCATTCATTATTATTTTATTTCTCAATTTTTTAAATAAAATAAAAAATATAAAAATATAAATAAACTAACTATTTTTGTATAATCTATTATCTCTGCATTTGATATAGTTACGTTTTTTATAGCATTTAGTTTTTTATAGCATTTAGTTTTTTTTCATAATTTGAAATTAAACTCATGTTTATTAGGTATTCTTATATATATTTAAGTATATAGATGATATTTCTTTTTCTACTTTTATGTTTTCCTTCTAGATTATTATTAGCTTATATAGCGTATTTAATTCAGAATAAAAGTAAATATTCTGAATATAAAACTTTTTTTAATATTTTCATTGGTATTATTATATTATGGTTTATCATTTCTCCTTATCTATACAATGTTTGGTATAATAAAATTAAACTTATAACTATATTTAACTTTTTATTTTATGAAGTACTTGTTCTATCTAAATTTAAAGATGCATATCTATTTTTATTATTAGATGCATTTATTGGTTTGTATATGCACTTCGTTCATAATTATCAAATATATAGTGTGTTTTTTTATAAACTATATCTATATTTTATACGTCCTTTCACTGGTTATAGTATTAATATTCATAAATTAGAGTAGTAAGATACCTATTGTTGTTATTACTAATCCAAGACATTGTTTTAATGTTAGTTTTGTATTAAACACCATATAATCAATTAAAGGTATTAAAATATTTGAGCAGGAGTTCCATAAGGCATTTGCAATACCTATATTTATTTTACTTTGTAGAATATAAAAATATACGATTGCTAGAACTGAATATAAAAGAACTCCAAAAACAGCATATACATAACTTGTTATACCAAATTTAAGTAAAAATTGTGCTAATACTTCTAATATAGATAAAAAAGCTATATATAAATATATCTTTTTCATTTATACTATGTATTTATTTTTTACATATATTTTTTAATGATGTACAGCCTGTATTAATAGTATTTAAGTCAATATTTACCATTAATTCTCCTGATGCTGCCTTTATTAACATATTAATTATATTTTCTATTACACCATTATCTATTAAAGCTAAGGCAAATATTCTTTCTTCTTCATCTAATTCTGATGTCTGAACTATATCACGTAATATACGTATGACTAATTCTAATTTTTCTTGTCCTTTTAAATTCTCTTTTTCTATATTTTCAATTAGTATTTTTACATATGATAATAACTCATCTTTATTAGTAAAGGGTCCTAAAAGTTCTATAGCTTCTTTTTTTAATGATTCAAATAAATCTATTTTGTTATTTGATTCCATTATATATTATAGATACATTTATTTTATTATAAATATATAGTATGACTTATACGAAGAAAAGAAAAAGAATATATACTCCTTCTCCTGATAGTTCACAAAAAAAAGTAAAAACTAGTAAATGCGAACATATAAGAACACGCTTAAATAATATGTATAATGATTATAAGACTTTAAATAACTTAATAACAACAACAAAGAATATGGATATTGAACTTTATGAATTAAAAAAAAAAAATTTTATCAATGGATATTTTCCTAGATTTAATAATGCAAAAGAATGGTATTATAAAATAAAAGATTTAGATAATTGTTTTACAAAAGAAGAATTAGATAAGTATGGTAATCTATTTCAATTATTACAAACTGGAGAGCATTTTAATTTTGATATTATTCGTTCACTGCAAAAAGGTACACAATGTAAATATGAATGTAATGATTGTATGAATGATACTTGCACTAATAATGATATAGAGCATCGTATTACATTTATTCATAAATATGGACCTATTTGGGTATTATATATACAAAATCTTCTTAATACTTTAAACCCTATAGAAACTGATAACAGTATTTCTAGGCGTAGAACGGCAGAAGGATTATTCCGTAAAAAGATTAAGATTAAAAAATCTAGAAAAAAAAGAGTATCTAGAAAAAAGAGAGTTTCTAAAAAGTATAAAAATTGAAAAGAATTAAATAAATAAATAGATATATATTTATGACTGCGTTTGTTTATACTGATGGAGCTTGTAGTAATAATGGGAGAAAGAATGCGAAAGCTGGTATAGGGGTTTATTTTGGGGAAAAGGATGATAGAAATATATCTAAAAGAATAGATGGCTTACAAACAAATAATCGTGCTGAATTAACTGCAGTTATTGCTGCTTATCATAAAATCAAATCTGAACTAGATCTAAATAAAGATATTACGATTGTTACTGATTCTAATTATGTGATTAAATGTGTGGGTTCTTATGGTGAAAAATGCTTTAATAATAATTGGTCTTCTAATACTAAAACAGGTAGAAAAAAAAAAGATATACCTAATGTCGATTTATTAAAAGAAGCCTATATGTTATATAAAGACACAAATGTAACCTTTCTTCATGTGAAAGCACATACTGGTTTATCAGATTCTCATTCATTAGGTAATGCAGAAGCAGATAGACTGGCTAATCAATCTATAGGAAATAATGTAAGTAATCAAAGTAAAAATCATAAGGTGTATTTAAAAAATGTGACTTACGAAAAAAAAGAAGATGCTAAGAAGTTAGGTGCTAGATGGGATCCAAAAAAAAAGAAATGGTATTGTATGGAAGATAATTGTAATATAGATGAATTATTAGCATTATAATTTTAGTAAAAAATATAATCTTTCTATATATTATAATGTTTAGACTTCCAAAAGATCCCAACCCAAGTGGTTCAAGTGATTCAAGTGGTTCAGGCAGTGCAAGTGATCCAAGTGGTTCAAGTGATTCAAGTGGTTCAGGCAGCGCAAGTGATCCAAGTGATTCAAGCAGTTGTAAGACTAATCTTTTTTGCAAGGCATTTAGTTTAACCTCTTCTAAAAATGCCTTCTGTTCTTGTGATGCAACCACAAGTTCTGGAGGAGATAACCCTGCCACACTTAGTAATATTTTTTTTGAAGGTCGGCAAGTAACACAGTCCGGAACCTGTGCGTCAAAATAATAATTTAGTAAATATAATATGTTTAATAAATTATTATACATTAGTATTAATAAATAATCTAGGTCGTTGAATAGGAGGTTGAATATCAGGATCTACAGTACTTCCAGAACGAGTAAGGGTTGGTTTTAATGGAACAGAATTTGATTTCTTTACATTATTATTACTATTAGGTTGTTGTACGCTAATAGACCTACACATTTTCATTTGAGTTTGACTAACAAAAGCACTTTGACTATCTTCACTTAATTCATGTTCTGAGATACTAGTCCAACTAGAATCACTTAATGAATGATTCTTTACTACATAACCCCGCTGACTTCCTTGTGATACTTGTCTACTGAGTAGATACATATTTTTTAAATTAGTATCAACTGAATTCATAACTGTATGTGAAATTTTTAAATCATCGCAAAGTAAATTTAGGAATTTATTGTTTTGTTGCTTTGTTTTCTTTTGATACATGATTAATTTTTCTAAATTTGTATTTAGTAGTGTTTGATTTTTAATTTTTTCTGTTTCAGTTTTTACGATTGACAGTATACTTAATACCTTAACTCGCCATAAATTATTTGAAATATCTAGTTTAATATCATTTGTTTCTTCTTCTTTACTTACATTCAATATATATTTTTTACTATTTACAAGAAATATTGGTTCTTTGTCTTTTTCTGCTCTAATAGCAAATATTTTCTGCTGGTCCGTACAAAATGTTGATAAATATATATTATCTACCCATTCATTATTTTCATAATCATAAATCTTACCATTAATCATGTAAATTCTAATATCTTCTGTAACTTTATTTACTATGTTATATAGAATTTCTGAATATACACTCCCACAAGTTTCAAAATTATCCATAAAATGATAATGTTTCCTTTTCAATTTAGAAATTCCTTCAAGTAATGCACTATTATGACCGTGTCCGAATCCAATAACCTCTTGTGTATACGGAATGGTAGTTGATAAAGATTTAATATTACTAATAATTTTTTCACTGCATAACTCCCCACTAGTTTGTACTCCATCTGTCATAAATATTAATCCATATGATGCTTTCTTATCTTTACTTTTTTGAATTAAATTATGTCCTAGTGTGAATGCACTATTTATATCAGTTCCTCCCCTAATGGTAATACTGTCTATTTTTTCTAGCAATCTTTCTAGTGTAATTGAATTTACAGGATTATCCTTAACAATAATTTCTGGAACATCATCAAATGTTATAATAGTTACAAAGAATCTATTTTTATCTTTTATCATCCATTTAATCATATTTTTGGTGATTTCTTTTACTTGGTCTATTTTTGTTGGTTCTTCATGCCATCCTCCCATAGAACCAGAATTATCTAATAGTAAACATATTTTATACGTTGTAGGTGATAATTTACTTGACTTAAATGTGTCTATTTTTAGAACACCAGGAATAGTAGTAGATTCATTATGCAATTCATTGTCGATATCAGCTAATAAACTATAAGTTGTGTTATACATAGCCATACTATTGATTATCTATATTATTTTTATTTTTCAATTTTTATTTAAATATTGTTAATTATTTATATATAATGTTTAAAGAAATAGATCCTTCCTATTTGTTAGGAAGTATAATAAATCCATTATCAGGATATTTTCTGTGCAGACATTATATTGCTACTGAAATTAATCCTACAAGTGAAGATTATGTTGATTATAAACATACTATTAAAATACCTTATGGTATAAATGATTTACTTACTACACATGAATATAATAAAATTACTAATTATGATATTCTATTAGTACAAGTAAACTACTTTGATTTTTTTTATGATAAAATTTTTCCATCACTTGGAAATAAAAAGATTATATTAATTACTTCTCAATATGCTTATCCTATGCTTAAAAAATCAAAAAAAACAGATGATGTATTAAAAAGTGATAATATATTATTATGGATCGCACAGAATCCTATATATGAAGAATCGAATAAATATATGCCTTTTCCTTTTGGTATTAATATGAATGATTTATCTATTTATTATTCATGTCTATCAAATTTTTATGCAAATTGTAATGATGAAGAGCATAAATGTAATACTTCAAAACAATATAATATACAACATATGAACTGTAATGTGGAAGATTGGTATCCTGAGAAACATATACGAAAAGTAATACCATATTTTGGTATTAATTCCCCCAATAGATTAGGTATTGTAGAATATTTTAAAACTTTATCAAATTCAAGATACATTATATCTCCACAAGGTGACCGACCAGATTGTTCCAGAAATTATGAAGCTATAGGTTTTGGTTGTAAACCTATTTCTAATCTAGATATTCAATATAAAGATATATTTAAAGATAATATGATTTTTATGGAACCAGAGGAGATGTTAGACGTGTTAAATAAAAAAAATTTAAAAAAGTATAAATGGAAATTACCAGATAGACGACTCATATTATCGACTTATTGGCTGGATAAAATTATATTTAAAATCAAAGACATCATGTAACTATATAATAATCTATGCATATTTGTAATTCATCTTCTATATTAGTATCTAAATGTACTATCTTATCTATATATTTTGTTGATAATGAATCCCTTACTAATACTACTTTATTTTTCTTGGATTGATAAAATTTTATTCCATCTTTTCTTGCCTTTATTACATCTATTTCTAATCCTATCGTACTTGATCTACGCATTCCACTTTTTACATATGTACCATCATCTAATCTTTCATCTAAATATCCTAGTGCAAAATGTACTTCATTACGATTCTTAGATAATATGTTTCCATCTATTAAAATACTTATTAAATGATTAAATGTTGTTCCATGTATAATTATTGATGATGCAGTATATAAATCATATATTTTGTCAGGATTAATCTTTTTTATATTATGCCCCTGTGTTGCTCTAATCAATGTATTATCTTTATTTAATTCATATCTACTTTTACTTTCTTTATCATCTAGAGTTATTAGTGTTTTTATATCATTATGGAATTCTTCATATAATATATAATCGTTTTTAAAATGTAGATTATAAATTATATCTAATGAAATATATCCATCCTCACCTATATCTTTCGGATGAATACAACAACCAAACCTTAATATTTTACTTATTTTTTTTGAAAATTTTACATGATTGTTCTTATAACGCATTTCTTTTATTGTTATATATATTTTAGTATTCAATTTTAATTATATTTAACCAAATGTATTTTCTGAACTATATTGAAAATATAAAAACCCATCTTTATTCTTATGGTCTTCATATATGACTTTAATTGGATCATGTGTAACTGGAATTGTATTTTTCTCTGTAAACATAAATAATGCTTTACATGAATCTAATTTCATTCTTTTTCTAATAATATATAAAAATTGTCCTACAGTTAAATCTTTTGATACTAAAAATTTACTTTTATCTAATTCTGGTAACCCACTATTTTTACTTGGATATACAATTATTGGTATTTTATCTGGATATTTTTTCATTATATTATTAGATTCAATAACTCGTTCTTTATAGGGTTTATCTAACATTTTTTTACTCATTATATATTTACTATATAAAAATTCTATATTTATTTTATTTAAATATTTAATTCGATTATTTCTGATTCTTTTTTATTTATATTATTTTCTATTGCATAGTGTAAATCTTCTTTTACTATATTTTTTAGATAATCACACAATTCTGGAAATATATTCTTTGCTTCACAAAATGCAATATTATCTACATATTGCTTTGAAAACATATCTACATAACTTTTCATATCATTTGAATCTGGATATCTTCCTGTTTCTATAAATATTTTTTCTAGTAATCCTAAAGATATCATTAAATTTAGATAAACACCATTTACTATCAAATTCCTTTTTTTTATATAATTAAATGTTGTAGTCAATACGGATTCAATAGTTAATGTTAATGATTTATCATTAAAATATTCTTTAAATTCAACTAATATCTTTTTATTCTTACAGTTTAAGTGATTCATAGTTTGAATCGCTATTTCATTTGTATTTTTGGTTTCCCAAGCTCTAACAAATTTTCTATTTAATTCTAAACTAAACCCTTTAAAACATAACCCAAAATCATATATTACTAATTTTATATCATTGTTGTGCTTCCTTATTTTCCAATTTCCTTTATGTAAATCTGCATGAGCGAAGTTATTTATCAAAAAACACTGCCTTATTGTTAATAATAACAAATTAGAAATTAAAAATTTATCTCTAGCACTAGTTTTATATGTATCATACCTTTCACCATCCTCATAGCTCATCACTAGTATGTCTTTACTTGCAAAGTATGGTTCTGGTATTATAATAAAATCATTGTCTTTAAAGTTATCATAAAATATTATTAAATTATTATATTCATTTAAAAAATCTAGCTGGGTATCTATTGTTACAAAGAAATCATTAAAATTTATTGGTAATATTTTTTTATAAATATCAAGCAGTTTTACTATCTTTAACAAAAAAAGCAATATCCATTTTTGGATATATATATCATTATCTATATTTGGATGTTTTACCTTTATTACTACTTTCTTATCATCTATTCTTCTTCTTGCCTCATATACTTGACCGATGCAACCAGAACGCACATTTTTTAATTTAATATCATAAAATATAGATGATATATCACATTTAAAGGATTTGAAAAAGACTTGTTTTGTATAATTTATACTATGTACTGGACAGTCCTCTAATAATCTATTAAATTTTAAAAGATTTTTATTTAGACAATTCTGTTCATATAAATTTTCAATTCTAGATATTATCCATTGTGTAAATTTAATTGCTAAACAACCATTAGTTAAAATGTTATTCAAAATACAATTTAAACTATAGTCTGTACTAATACCAAAGTTATAACAAAATATATACATTAATATACTTCCAAATAGTCTTAATAAGTTAAATATATATAAAAGCATCTTAATGATTTCTATTTTTTTATATATTTAAATTAGTTTAATGTTAAAAACATATTTATAGATATTTATTATGAGTTATGAAAAAAAAATTAGAGATTGCATTCTAAAATATGTTAGGGTTAAATATAATCAATATTTATTAGAACATAAGATTTCTTCTATTCCACAAGAAAAAATAATTAATGTTGTGGATTCTCTTTATAGTGATAATAAAACAAAATTAATTGAGTTTATTAAAACAAATATTGTTAATAGTGATAATGCTATTATTAAATCTATGCTTAATAATATATTCTCTGATGATGATATTTGTAAAACAAGATTGACTTTAGAAATTAAACAATATCAGGAATTTAAATTACTAAATCAAACATTTTATAATAATACAGTTGATATTTTATTAAATCCTGTTCCAGTACATGGTTTAGGATTAAATATTTCTATTATTAATAATAATGTTATTATTAAAGGTTTTAAAAACCCTAATAATATGATTTTACCTGCTGAAGCTGCAAAAAATATTTTTATTAATGATCAGATCATTGAAGTCAATTATGAAACATTGCTAGGCAGAGAACAAAAGGATATTGCTTATTTCTTAAAGCGACTTAAAGACCCTACTGTTATCCTGAAAATTTCTAGACCTACAATAAAATAAATATAACTATAGTATATTTTATTGTCTTTTATTTAAAATTGAATGCTTTTTTTAATACTTATTTTATAATATGATTAGTTCCAACAAATCTATACAATTAGGACTATGTTGTATTAATACACATTTACGAACCCAAAAACCACCAATATTTGCATCAAGGAGTATTATTTTAAAAACATTTAATGAAAAAGGATTTGATTATTTAAAAGAAAAAATTATACAAAATTTAGAAGATGTATTAAAAATCATGGATTATAATGAATTAATTGGTATTAAAGTTTACAGACTCAGTAGCGGTATGTTTCCTCATAAATCAAATCCAAAAGCACCAAATTATGATTTAGAATTTGCTAGAGATATTCTTAAACAAATTGGTGATAAATCTAGACAGTTAAATCAACGCCTTACTTATCATCCAGGACAGTACAATGTAATTGGTACTCCTTCAGCAGAAGCTTTTAAGAATACTTGTTTAGATTTACAATATCATGCTGATATTCTTGATATGATGGAATTAGACCAGCATTCTGTTATGGTCATTCATGGGGGTGGCAAATATGGAGATAAAGAAGCTACTAAAATTCGTTGGTGTAAACAATTTAAAACACTTAGTGAGTCTATAAAAAAAAGGCTTGTATTAGAAAATTGTGAAAAAAACTTTTCAATTCATGATTGTCTAGAAATATCTGAAATCATTAATATTCCTGTTGTATTTGATACACATCACTTTGAATGTTATAAACTTTTACATCCAGATGAAACATTTCATCCTCCAGAATATTATATACCAAAAATATTAGATACCTGGCATAAAAGGAACATTAAACCCAAATTCCATGTTAGTGAACAGGGTTCTGGACGATGCGGTCACCATAGTGACTTTATTGAAACTATACCTAATTATCTTCTTGAAATTCCGGAAAAATATGGCATTCATATTGACATTATGATTGAAGCCAAGATGAAAGAACAAGCTATTCTAAAACTTTATGCTAAGTACCCACATCTTAACTGTCAAGTAAAGTCTAATAATTCCCTATTTGATAAAGGACCTACAAGTCAATGGATTACTACACATATTAAAGATTGTGATTGTTGCAGTTATAATTATAAACCTAAAAGAAAATTTAAAATTGTTGATGAATTTACTAAAAGTTAATGAATTCTTAAATGGTTTATTGGTTTTTTCTTTGTAATTAAATACAATCCAAGTAAAGATAGTAAAATACCTAAAATATTCTTTGTATGGTAATCTTTTTTAAATATTATTATACTCCCTATCAAAACAACAACAACATTTAAACTTCCTATTAATTCTACAAAGGTAGCATTATCAGCATATTTATATGCTGTATAAAAACAATAATTTGCTGTTATAAAACTTAAACTTGTTATTAAACAAGCTATTAATGTATTATTTTTATTCTTTAATAATGATTTTATATCATGATAATATGTCTTCAATATTTTATTGTTTGATTTTTTTATTATTGAATGAATTAATAGTAGTATACTACATATTACAACAATTATATAATATAAAAGTGTTATTAGTAACGCATTATATTTTTTGTCAGATTTCTTAAGTAAGATAATTAAAAAACAGTTTATACCATAACTTACTAAAGCTATTATACTTAATATAAACCAATTCATAATATACTTTAAGAATTAATTAAATCAATTGAAAAAAATATAATTAATATTCCTAGTACTTGGGTTATTGTTATCTTTTTTTTGTAATATACATATATTAATCCTAATATTATTATTGGATATGTTTCAATTATTGCTGCACTATAAGATGGATTTGGTGCTAGTGATTGTGCCTCAAATTGTGATGCAGTACCAATAAAACTTAATATACCTGTGAATATTATAAGTAAAATATCTTTATTTGATTCATAAATATCTTTGATATTTTTTATAATTAATATTTTATTTTTACTGTTTAAAAACAATATTGTTATCATAATTGGTATAGCTATTAATTTCGCTACTAAATTATATGAAAAACTATTTATTGATTTTTCTCCTACAGCATAGTATGCAGATAAATATGCTATACCATATAATATAGAGCCTATAAATGAATAAGATATCCAATTCATATTATATTAGAATATAATATTATTTGTATAATTTATGAACTTTGATATTATTTATTCTATCTTCAATTCTATTTTTTCTCCAAAATTTTATTCTACATATAAAATCTCTAAAAAACATTGTAAGGGTGGATTTTCTACTATTTATATCTGTAATAAAATTTCTAATGATTCTAGTACAGATCTAATATTAAAAAAACAATTTACTTCTTCTAATAAATTATTTATTAAAAATGAAATTATGGCTTTAAAAAAACTACATGATTTAGAATCTACTCCACATCTATTATTTAGTGAAATTACTCCTTTATGGAGTTATATTGTTATAAATAATATTAATGCAATTACTCTTTCTCAATATTTGGACGATTTTATTAGTAAAGATAAACCTATTTTATCTTCTATCATTTATGATATTATTAATATATTTAGTGATATACATAAAAAAGGTATTATACATAGAGATATTAAACCTGATAACATTTTAATTAATCCAGATACATATAATATTACTGTTATTGATTTTGGTTTTTCTGTTTATTCTAATAATATTTATTCTAGAAATATGAATGAATTCACAGGTTCATATAACTTTGCTTGTCCTGAAATGTTTAAAGGTATATTTTATAATGCTATCTGTGATACATGGAGTATTGGAGTTTTATGCTTTCTGCTCTTAACAAAACAGCTACCATATAAATTAACTTCTTATCAAGTAGTACATTTAAGACAATATAGACTTATATCAGATTCTATGAAATCTATTAACTTTAATCTAATTCAAGATCGTCAAATACGCAATAAGATTTCTTCTTTTTTATCTACTAATGAAAGACCTATTATTTAATTAATATAAGATTTAAGAGGTATAAAATCACTGATATTTATTTGGTTTCTTATCTTTATTGGTATATTGTTTTCATTAATATAATTATCATTTTTATTTGTTTTATAATGATTAAATAATATTTCATTTTCATTACCTAACTGGTTTTTATAATTCTGAACTATTTCTATTGTATGTACGGTTATTTTTTTTGTGTATTCAACATTATAAATATGTTTATGTGCTTGATCTAGCACATTTTTATCAGTACAGTTTGATATATCTGTTATTAATTTACCTATATTTAAAAATCTTGACTCAAATCTTTTTTGAACCATTCTAATTGCTTTTATATTACTTGCTATTGATAATATATATTCTTTTAAATTATCATGCTTTTTTAATATTATATATTCATCCATATCAATATTTGCACACCAGTCTATTTTATCTTCTTTTAATCTTTTTAAACAATGAGTGTGAGCTTCCTGTTGATTATATAAGATATTTCCTTCTTTATCTCTCGGCGACCATTCTATTATATTTATGCTTTTATATGTATCACATAACTTTTTTAAATGACTTGTTATTTGATTGTTATTCATATTAACTAACTTATCATAATCAATATTATATTTATTTTTTTTACCTAATATTATTTTATCTTTATTTTTCAAATCAAATCCAGTTATTTTATTTACTTTTGAATTATCATATAAATAAAAATCTGTAACACCAATTAATTGATGATATTTTATCCACTCTTCTAAAAATAATATATTTTCTTTGGCAATAAACACACTATGTATTGCTATTCTCATTATATATATAATATCTCTATTTAAATTTTAGTAATTTTCTTCTATGTGTATTTAATTTGGTACGTGATTTTAAGAAGTCACAATATTTCTTGGATAATCTATATTCTTTTGGTTTTTTTTCTTTTAAGGCTTTTAATCGCACTCTTAATATCATAGCTACTTGTCCTATACGTTTATGTGTATATTTTTTTGATTTATATAGTCTTTCCAATTTATTTATTGTATGTTTTACATCCTGAAGTGTTTTATATTTTATTGTTATTGTATCTTTTGGGTTTTTATCAATATATACATCAAATGATTTTTTTGGATTATTAGGATTAAATAAAAATTGGTTTTTTGTTTTTTTTTTCTGTGGGGTTCCTCCTTTACTACAATATTTATATGGAGCACATGATGAACGCATTGTAAATCCTTTTGGGTTTTTACACTTGACCTTACTAAATTTTCTTGGTAGAGTAAATATCTTTTTATCTTTTTCTCTTATACAACTTTTCATTTTTTTTGTTGCATAGCAACAAGATTTTACCATATATATATTTAATATGTATATAAATGCAGAATATAAATTCAACTAATTAATTCTCTTATCTTTATTAAATTGTTTGTTAAAATCTTTTAAATCAGAATATGCTTTTGGTCTTTTTCCACTTGTAATATTTTTTAATAATTCACTAATATTTTTACAACTAGTTACTAGAGTAAAATTTGTATGCGGAACTCTAGACCTAGTAAGTGCTACATATAAAAGATTTGGCAAAGATCCTTTCCAAGCACCTACATTATTAATAGATACATCGTTCAAATCTTTCTTTTTAATTGAATACATATAATAAATAATTTTTTCTGTTTTATTTATTGTTTTACCTTGAAGTGAATGAATAGTAGATGCAGCTTCTTTTGTAAATGGATATGAATGTACTGCTACATTAAATTCTTTTTCTGGAATTATAGAATTACAAAATGCGGATTTAAAATAAGGGGCCCCTAGATCTTCTGAGTATTTAATTGCAAAAACAGGATTACTGGTTTCATAATGATTCTTTAGTATAATATTTTCTTTTCCTAAAATATTATTATATTTTTTAGCATCTTCTTCATTACATATTTCTATATGAACTGTAGTACCATTAAATTCAATAATTCTACCAAATGTTCCTGTATTAATTTTAAAATCTTCTGGGAGTTCTGCAAGATTTGATTCATTTACTACACGAGTTATATTATGTGATTTTTTATTTAAAGGTAAACTAACTCGTACTTTATCATTTATATACAATCTAGTTTCCTTATAATTTTTTTCATTACATTGAGAAGGATACTGAAGACCCGGGTATTTGTTGGCAAATGAACCATTTTTACATCCTAATTTGTATCTATTTCTAAAACTATTTTCATAATTTATTGGTACATAATCAGTAATATATTTGTCATATAGTATCCAATCCATTTTTTCTTCATTCTTTTTTCCATAAACAAATTCAGTCTTTGCATTTATTGACTGTAGACTATTTCTACTAGATATCTTATCTAGTTCCATATTAATTTTTTTTGAAGCAGCATGAATTTCTGAAATTGCATATAATTTATATTTATCTTCATTACTAATAGATTCAACTACATAATTGTGGTCTTTATTCCATTTTATCATTTCATGATTATCCATACAGTGTAGCAATGTTCTTACCTTTTCTTTGTATAAATCAAATTCTTCTTTGTCTTCATCATTTTTATAAGTAACTTCTCTTACATTTTCAATAGCAATTTTTAAATCACTCGGAACATCTGGACCAAATCTATAATTAGTCTTTAGTGTTAATAGTTGATATAGTTCAGGATTATTAATATCCTCTGTTAGACGAACACAATTTCTTAATTGATTATTCCAGTACCATAATGGATTACCTTCTTCTATGAGATATTTCTCAACACCAGGTTCTTTCTGTTCAACACTAACAGCTAATTGATATGGGTCTCCTGAAAATACTAATTTTTTTCTAAAAACTATATTATCTATTAAACCATGATATTGTTTACGAATATTTTTATTAAGATATGGATGATCTATATAACCTTTCACTAACATATCGACAAATCCAGTACATCTATTACTTGTCGTAAAGAAGGCTTCATCACAAATAATTGCTCTAGTTTCTCGTACAGCTTGAACGTTGTTTAATCTATAAAGATCATGATAATTATCATCATATTTACTATTACAATTCGCGCGTCTAAATTTTTGAATAACCTTTGCAGCAACAGCTGAATCATGAATATTAAAACTTTGAGAACCACAAGCATAAAAGTCATTAATAATATTTATTGAAACACATTCTCTTGCTAGTTTAGTGTATTGATTAATTTGTTCTTCATTTTCTACACCAAAATAATCATTAAAATATTCAGTAATTTTATTAGCTACTGCATCTAAAGAAGCATAGGATGGAGCAAACATAATAGCACCATGTTTATATCCAAAGACTAAATTCATCTTTATCTGAAATGCTAATGTTACTAATGTTTTTCCTGTACCGGCTGGAGCATTAAGTATTGTTATAGGAATTTTTATTAGATTTGCTTTACTATTAAAAATATTATAATTAATATTTTCATTATTCTCATAATTAATCATTGTTTCATATACTTCTTTTTGCTCTTTATCCATTTGTTGACAAATACAATTTAGCAATATTGTTAGAACTTCTATTTCTTTATCTGTTAATTTATCTCGTGAAATACATTTGTGTATCATTCCAATCGGAATTTTTTCTGTTAAATCTTTTAAACGCGAATCGTCCATCTCTTTTAAAATTTCAGGTAGTTTTAACAAATCAATCTCATAATTGTCGTCCATATACATAATTAATTGATAGCTTTTTAAATCAATTTTTTGTTAATTTAATGGCTCAAGACAAGCGTGTTTTAGAACAATTATAATAGGCTTAGCTTGAGCCATTAAATTGTTCTAAATTATTATAAAGTTGTTTTTTTAATAAAATGAATTTATTAATTAAATTATATATATATGGTTAATAATTTCGTCTTAATTTCAATAAAGATTTTACCATATATATATATTTAATATATATATATATGAATTCTGATATTGAAAATACTGAAGATAATTTCGAAAAATTTATTAATTTACAATTAGAAGAACAAGAGGCCTTATTATCACAATGGATTATGGTTACCTTTGCTATTTCTACTACAGCAATACTTTTTTATCGTATGTCTGTAAATAAAAATGATAAATTACTTTTTATAACTAAAAAACATATTTCAATTGTTTCATGTCTTATGTTATTAGTAGGCATTTCATTTATTGTTAATGCTATTGTATCCTTTTGGATTAGAACAACTTATATCTTAGATATCTATAAAAAAAATAATCATTCTGTTACTTATATTTATAATTTAATTGTGCGCTCTAGAGTAGTCTATACTGTTATTGTTGGTATTACTGTTTTACTACAAATCTATCTTTCTCTTTTTATGATTAGAAATATTTTCTTACTTAAATTGATTTAAATCGTTTAACATGTCCTGTTTTACTTTTTTCTTTTCTAGCCTTTTTTATTTGCTTTCTAGTTAATTCATGATAAGTTGTTGGTGTGTTTTTTGTTATTCTTTTTGTTGGTCTATATATATCACTTTTATATTTATAGCCTATCTTACCTCTCTGATTTCTCCAGTCTTCTTTAAACCATCTACTCAATCCTTTTTTTGTTTGTTTTTTACCAATATAAGGATTTGAATCTTTACCATGTTTTTTACTATATCTCTTTTTATATGTTTGTACTAAAACTCCGCTACGATATGCACTATGTTTTGGGATCTTTTTCCAAATATGTTTTTTTATTTTATTATAAAGTGTTTGATCTCTAGGCACTTGCATTGATATATATATATATTTACCATAGATAAATATGGCTTAATAACTTTGGTGTATAAAATCCTTTTGCCTTTTTTCTTTCTTTTTTTATTCCTTCTCTACGCGTTTTTGTTCCTGAATGTCTATTATAATATCTTGACATTCTGGCTCTATCATTGTGATTTTTTTTTGTATATAAACCTAGTGGTGTACGGTCTTTATACTGAGCATACCTGCTGTCTCCAAATACTAAATGACGCAGTTTACCTGTCTTTTTATTTTTTAGGGTGACTCTATATTTCTTTGGAAAAGGTCCTCTAGAAAATTTTATGATCTTTTCATTCATATATATTTTTTATAAAATAATTAGAATCATGATTATATTTATTATATTTATCCTATTTTTATAATATAAAATTATATTATAAACTCTTAGTATGGGTTGTTGTTTTGGTAAAAAAAATAATATTCGTATGTGTAGAAATGAATTACTTGCATTAAATCGTGAAGCTGATAAATATGGGATCTCTTTAGAAAGATACAAAGCATTTACCAAATCTACGAATTATACATTATCTTTTTTGGTTTTGTCACAAGACCAACCTAATATTGATGACCTTATGGTAAAAGCTTGGAATGAATGGAAATACAAACAACCATGGGGTCTTGTTTGTCCTGATTTGACTGAAAATATTATTACACAATTAGCTCATGCTCCTACTAAAATAAATGGTTATAATAAAATACCTTCAACTCATTTATCCAGTCAAATTACAACATTAGATAATTTTTATTTATTACAAGATTGGACTAGTGAAATAGAACATCTTATTAATGATGAAATTTATATTTCTCTAAGAAATAGGAGTTGTTTTATCCACTGGCTGTTAGATAATTTTAGATATTATGATATTATACAAAATATTAAGAATACATATGGCGAAGACTATTGGTCTTTTACTCAAGATCTAGATAATGATTGGTTGACAATTATTAATAATATTAATCATTCCGGACATGAAAATTTAAAACGGCTTAAATTTATTAAACGTATGACTACGATTCGTATTGATGAACTTTTAACACGGCTCGACCAAAAAATAATTATCTAGTTATATTAATGCAATCAACTGATTATTTCAATGACTTATTAGAAATGGCTATTGCTGCACCTGAATATCCACTTGGTGAAAATAATATTATCTTTCCTTTTGATTTATTAACAGATCATCCACCACTTGCTGGCTCTATTCATTTTTATGGCACTAAGATTAATTTTATTAGTTGGAACCTTATGCAGGCAAAGAAAGGATTTGAATCTCAACAAGTTAAATTTAGAGATGATGTTATACCACATATTTATGCATCTATAAACTTTTATTTAAAAAACTTAATAGCATTAGGAACACTTGACTTTATTTTCTTACAAGAAGCATATAATACAAATCTTAATCCATATGAAGATGATATATGGAATCATGTTTCTCCTGAGGCTTTAGATATTAATAATAAAACTAGTAACGGGCTTTCTACTTTGTGGAAAGTAGCTTATGATAATATTGAGCCTATTAGACCAAAAGCTAAGCATGGATTAGTAACCTATTATAATATAAATAGTTTGAAAGAAAAAGGGTTTCACCATGAAATAAAAAACTTTGTGCCTACTTCAACTACCTTGCGGCCTATAAGAAATGTTCTTACATTAATGACTCATCCAAATAAACCAGAATTATCTCTTCTTAACGTCCATTTATTACCTCCAGATAAAAGGCAAACCCAAGAAATAATTGTTAAAACGATTGATTCTTTAGTGAAAGATAATAAAAGTGCATTACTTGTTGGAGATCATAATTTACAACATAATAATTTAGAGGTTATTACTTTAAATAGCAAAAAAAAACTTATGAATGATTATTTGTTATCTAAACATAAATCTAGTATAGAAATTCATACAAATGAAGATAACTTTATGATAAAAGCTGTTTTACTTTTTATGTCAAATCTTAATTATGAGCCATCTCCAGTAATTAGTTTAGAGAAATATCCTATTACGGATAAATATGATTATTCGACTCAATTTAATAAACGACAAGTTCCATTAGATAGGATCCCATATAGAAGAATGGACCAGCATCAATTAGTGAATATGCATAATTCAGAAGACTTTATGAATGCTATAAAAAAAGATATTAAAAGACGACTTACTTTAAAACACAATGTATTAAGTAAAGCTAAGTATAATTTTACACAAAAAGGCATTCATGGTAGAGGTAATAAAAAATTCAAGAAATCAAAGAGATATCCTAAAAAAAATAAACATACTCGGAAAAAAAAGTAACTTCATTTTATATTATTCTATGTTATTCTATGTTAGTCCAACATATCTACTAATTCTCTAGCAAATCGTCCATCAGATGGATAATGTAATCCAGCTTTTACTCTTGTTAGATCACAGTCTAATGCTATTTTATTTAGTATGTCTCTCTTTTCTGGATATTTTTTTGATAGACTCTTTGCTAGAAAATATGCTTGATAAGCATGACCGGCTGGATAGGCTGGAGTTCTTGCTGTTGATTTGTCTAATGGTATTATTGTTTTATCTATTTGTTCTGGTCTTGCTCTATTTATTAAGTATTTAAAGCATAGTATAGTTGGAACGACAGATAATTCTAATGTTTCTAATGCTTTATAGCTCATATTTACATGTGGTAGAAATGCATAGATAACTGATTTATTGGTTAAATGAAAAAATTTTATATCTTTCTTTGTTCTGTGTTTTATAAATTCTTTTACTTCTATTGCTTCTTTCATATTATCTGGATAAATAGGTATGGATGGTAATATTCTTATATATCCTGCAGGTAAAATATGGATACATATAATATAAATTGTGATTATATATATAATCTTTTTCATATCTTTCATCTATATAGTAATTAAAGTTTTTCTTCTTTTAATATATACTATGTCAGCAAAATTACAATCTTCTAGGGGTATACATTCAACTACCTATACAAATCATCCAACAAGAAAAATGATGTTTAAACAAGGTCTAGCTGGCACTTTACGAGCTGGTATTGGTGTTATACCAAATAGAACTTATAGGGGTGGTCCTAGTGGGATTTATGTTCCTAATAATTATAATTTTCCTTGTTATTGTGTTAATTATACACTTACTAGTCGTAATAAATTCTCTCTTGTTAAATAAAAATGAATAAAATTGATTATATTATCTATTTTATTTATAGATTATCATGTCTAAAGACGAAGAGGCATTTCATTATGTTTTGGATTATGATACTATGGAAGCAAGATTTGTTTGTCTTTCTGAGACAAGTGAATCTACATTTGAAAAAAAGGTTAAAAATAGAAAAAATAAAAATAAATCCATACATTGCTATTGGAAACTTTATAGTTGTGGTGATAAATCAACTAAATGGTGTCCAGAAAGTAAGAATATTGATTTAAAATGGAGTACTCCCATTATTAAATCAAATCTTCAAAAAGCTATAAGGTTAATGGATATAGAACATGTGATACAATCTACTTTACAGTTAGCAATGATTGACCCAGGAGCTTTATTAAGGAGACTGCCGATTATTGCTATTGAAGATGTAACATTAATTAAAGGCACTGCAGTCATTATTTGGTTAATGATGCAAAATAAGAACTTTCTTTATTTAAAAGAAATACAATTTATTATCAAATATGTTACTGCTTTATCTTATCTAGATCAAACATTTTATTACGAACATTTATTATCTCCTCCTGAATTAGATTTTAAAACTATCTTAAATGATGCTTCTGCTACTAATAGTACAGAAGTTGCTGCTGTATATATCCGTTATGCTTATGGAGGTATGCAATCAGATTTAATTATGTTGCAGCAATCTATTATTACTTTTAGTCATAATAAGATTGAGGATGTTATGAATCTAGTTGATGACTATACTATTCCTACCTGTATTGATTTTAAATATAAGTTGTTGGCATCAGCGATTGATTATCATCCTTGTCCTTGGATTCTTAATTTTATACAAAAGAAAAGTTATTTAACAAAAGAAAGGATTAAGTATTTAATTTGGCATGGATTATCTGCTGTAAATAAGCGGAAAGAAGATACTATTAATATGGCTGAAGTAATGAAAAAAGATAAAGATTGGAAACTTATGTATAATAATCTGGTTATTATGCAAAGATTGATATATAAAAATCATAAGCAAGTGTATTAATTGATAACTAATAAAATGACTATTTATTTTCATCCTCAAATTCTATTTTCCCCCAGTCTAATGTATTAAATCCGTATTCATCTTGAATTGTAATATAAGTTGTTACCCACATATTTTTTATAACATCTTCAATATTATAATTTTCTTTTTTTGTATAAACTTCATCATCATCGCTTGTGTCACTGTCATCGCTTGTGTCACTATCATCGCTATGTTTAAAAGGTCTGATATGGACCCATGCTTTTAAAAACTCTTTTAAATGTTCTTTAAATACTTTTTCTGTTTTATAGTATTTCATTGTTTGATCGTAGCCACCTGACTGTTGTTGATATATATAGTACATACATACTTTTACTGTATTATATTTATAATCAATTTTTTTATTCCTTATGGTTATTTGTATACAAATAATAGTTACAATTTTCACATATGGATATATTCTC
>JAAHTH010001209.1_pt1 | contig 23373 bp, 10 predicted proteins | sample 6116091 | NCBI WGS metagenome assembly JAAHTH01 (sample SAMN13939990, study PRJNA603662) | sponge metagenome | isolation source: marine sponge | host: Mycale hentscheli | place: New Zealand | collected 2006 | reverse complement strand
ATGAAAGAGGTAGTGAAGAAATTAGAAAGTCATCGTAAGGTGACTTTTTTTTGTTCTAAAATTTAAATTCTTTTGAATATAAATATCTAATCATTTCTTTATCCTTTTCTGTGTAGTTTTCAGAGTGGTGAATAATAGAATTATTTTCATTATGATGGTGTTTAAATCCTAACATATGAAACATTTCGTGTTTTATTACATACTCAAAAGAGTCGTATATATTATTAGCGTGTGTGTCTATGTGTATATCTGCCTCAATTAGTACATTCTTTTTTGATAATGATATTTTATTGTATGTGGCACCTATATTTTTAGAATGATCACAATATGAAAATAGATTATTATATTCTTTATCCGTAAGAAAATAAATAATAGAATTAGATTCATCTTTTTTATCTACTAAACTAATTTGTATGGTTTCTAACAAAGAATTGAAATAGGTTATAGTTTCTTTTATAGTATTTTTATTTTCTTCACTACAATCACCGTAGATATAAATTTTAATATCTGACTCCCACCTACCGTCTTTTATTATATCATTCACTAAATAGTCGTGTGTGAAATGATTTTGTGATAATATATGGTTTGCAGTAAATAATAATAGTGTAATGATTAAATTTTTCATAGTTGTTTTATATTTATATAACAAATATACAGTTTTTATATTAAACTGCCAAATTATTTATGAAAAATTTAACAGAACAATTAAATAGAATTAAAAATTTAATGGTGTATGAAAAGGGTGTACCCATTAATGAGATTTCTACGTCTAATAAAACAAATATCAGTAAATCTTCAGAAGAAAGTAGTGAAACTAAATCTTCAGAAGAAAGTAGTGAAACTAAATCTTCAGAAGAAAGTAGTGAAACTAATCCCACAAAAGGAGGAGAAAATTGTTTTGAAGTAAAAGCTTCAGGTGAATTTGTAGTTAATGTAAATAAAGGTAGTAAAGCGGTAACTAATTTTATTGTAAATTTAGAGAATTCAATTAAGAATAACCCATCATTTGATAAGTCTAAAGTTAAAGATGGATCAATGTATATCACTGATATAACACTACAAGGATTTGCTAGTAATTTTTATGGTAATGCAGTAGAGCCTGATTTTGATAATGATTGGTGTACAAAATGGGATAAAAGAGGTGGTTTATATGATGGATTATGTTCTGAATGGAATATAAAACCATTTTCTGGAACAAAAAAGAGTAGTTATTCAGGAAATAAATCTACTAACAATAAATTAGCTGCCGATAGGGCAGTAAATGCGTATAATGCATTAAAAGATAAACTTACAGATAAGGCAAAAGGGCAGGGTATAAAAATTTCACCAGATTTAAAACCTAAATATATAAAAGGGGGTACAATATATACTGAAGATAAGGTTGATGAAAATTGGAAAACTAGAATAAGTAACGGTAAAATAAATCCTGGACAAGTTGTCCTATGTACTGCAAAGGTGTGTTATTCACTAAAAGAAAAAGAAGAAGAAGAAGAAGGTTGTCCTGATAAATGTATGGAAAAAGACGCAAATGGGAAATGTGTATGTCCAGAATCAAAAGGATTAAAAGAGGTAGATGGAAAATGTGTTTGTGCAAAAACAAATAAACCACCTAATGAAAATTGTGAGTGTGAAAAAGAAGAATCAGAAGAAACGTGTCCAGATCCTTGTATGGAAAAAACAGAAGAAGGTAAATGTAAATGTCCTTCTGATATGAAATATGATGAGGAAACAAAAAAATGTGTTTGTAAAGGCGAAAACAAAACAAAAGTACCTGGAAGTTGTAAATGTAAAAACAAAAAACCTCCTTTGAAATGTAATTATACTATACCAAAAGACGGTAAGAGGGGTACAAAAGAAAATAACTACGTTGGTGCGTCATTAGAAACTTCCTTTCCTGTTGGGGCTAACAACTCAATAACTATAGACTTTGATTCATTTGTCGTTCCAGATGCATTTTATATTAAACATGGTGATCAAGAGTATTGGAGTGGTTTTATGGGTTCTGTATATGATAATGGGTATACAATGATAGCTCTATCAATAGAAGAAAGAAAAAAGATATTCAATATACTACCGCCTAATGTTAGAAAAATGATAGAAAAGTCAATATCCGAAGGTGATAATGATTATAGTGAAATGACAAGAGGTAAAAGAAATTTTGTGGGTGAATTAATCTATTATAAACAAAATGAAGGTTTAATAAGTAGTATCAACAGTGCGATTAGTAATGTGGGGGGAAAACTAAAAGTGAACAATGTGTTTGATGAGGGCGATCAAAAGGCGGAAACTATTACTAAAAGGATAATTGATGGTGGTGTTTCATACAAAGATGGTTTAGATTCCTATGGAAATATTATGAAACGAAATGTTTCATTCACAATAGATAAAGAAAATGAATCATTACCATTAACAGTTTTAGTATTCTCACCTTTAGATAGGACAATTTTTACTATGAAAGTAAAATGTCAATAAATTTTCTTTATTTTTACCATTTCTTTTCAAAAAATATATAGTACAATATTTATATACAAATGGCAAAGACTAGATATATAAATATTGATTTCCCTTTTAAAGATAGTAAAAAAGGTTTTTACTTAGAATTAAATCAAACAGACAAAGATGCTATTAGGGCAGACTTACTTCACTTGTTGTTAACAAACAAAGGTGAAAGACTATATCTACCTGATTTCGGAAGTGATTTGAGAAAATATATCTTTGAACCTAACGATAATGTAACACACTCAAGTATTAAAGACAATCTAAACGACACTATCTCAAAGTATATACCTAACCTAACAGTAGATAGTATAAAGTTTGAAAATAATGATTTAGAGGAGGCAATAGTAGTGGTGTTAACATATACAGTATCGGAAGGAACATTTACTAATACTGATACTGTAACATTAACATTTTAAAATATGATAAAAAAAATTGATTATAACGCTAGAAATTTTACAGATGTAAGGACACAATTAATTGAGTTCATACAAAAGTATTACCCAGAAACTTTTTCTGACTTTAATGATGCGTCAGTCGGAATGATGTTATTGGAGTTAAACGCTGCAGTAGGTGATATGTTATCATTCCACACCGATAGGATGTTTAATGAAACACAAATTAATTATGCGCAAGAAAGGTCTTCAGTTTTAGAATTGGCTAGAACGTTTGGGTTAAACATACCAGGAAAAAGACCAAGTATTACAATTGTGGATTGGACGGTGAGTAATGTACCAGTTAACGGTGATACATTTGATATAAGTTATTTACCTAAAATACTAAAAGGTTCACAAGCAACAGGTGCGGGTAAAGTATTTGAATTGGTAGAAGACAGTGATTTTTCTTCCCCATTTACAACAGGAGGTATACCTAACAGATTGATAATACCTAATATTGACGGTAGTGGGATAATCCAAAACTACTCTATAACCAAGAGAGAAATAATGTTAAATGGAATAACTAAAACATATAAAAAAGTATTAACTAGAGGTGATTATACCCCATTCTTAGAGGTAGTTTTACCTGAAGACAACGTATTATCCATAGAAAATATTATAACCAAAGAAGGGACAAACTTAGTAAATCAACCAACGGAAGAAGAATTTAATGATTTTAATTTAAATTATTTTGAGGTACCCGCATTGGCACAATCACAAATATATGTTGTTGATGAAAATGGTGTATCTGACAGAGAAGGTGTAGTTGTAGGAAAATGGAAAAATGCACCACAAAGATTTATAAAAGAATTTACCGATAATGGGTTTTGTAAAATTATTTTCGGTGGTGGTGACTCCGATGTTTCTGAATTAAATGAATTTATTGGTTGTAGAGGACAAATAGATAGGATTGGTAATACAATTAATAACCAATCATTAGGAGATATTCCACAACCAAATAACACTTTGTTTGTTAAATATAGAATAGGAGGTGGTGAAGATACTAATATTGGACCAAATACTATTAACACTTTAGGTACTATAAGTACTGTCATAAATGGAGATTCTTCAGACACTAATAGAATTATTAGAGATAGTATAAGTGTTAATAACCCTATTCCAGCTTTAGGTGGAAAAGAACAACCTTCAGTAGAAGAGATAAAAAACTTAGTTAGGTATAATTTTTCATCACAAAATAGGTGTGTTACAATAAAAGACTACCAAAGTAGAATACCACTAATGCCTGGTGAATTCGGAGTACCATTTAGAAATGGAGTTTGGGAAGAAAGAAATAAAATAAACGTTTCGATATTAGCATTAGATGAAAATGGTAAATTAACAACACAATCTACCTCAGCTTTAAAAGAAAATATTGCCGAATATTTAGCGGATTTCAGAATGGTTAATGATTACGTCACAATAAAAAATGGTAGGGTTTATAACTTATCTTTCGAAGTTGATATTTTTGCAGATAAGGTAGTACCTAAAGGTGATGTTATTAGTGGTGTGATAGAAAGTATTAAAACTTATTTTGACATTAATAAATGGGATATGGGCGACAATATCTATATTTCACAATTAGTTGAGAATATTAACAATGTTGGTGGTGTATTAAATGTAACAGATTTAAGAGTTTTTAATAAAGTTAATGAAAATGGTAAATATTCATTAAATGAAATCGCCCAACCGTATATTGATGAAGAAACAAAACAAATAGATTTGTTAGGTAGGTACACTTTGTTTGGGGAACCTAATGGAATGTTTGAGATTAAATATCCTAATAAAGATATAAAAGTAACAATTTCTACTTCATAATAATTACTTTTTAAAAAAATGAATTAGTTTTATAATAAAATTAAAATTATGGGATGTACAACATGTAAAAACAAAAAAAATAAGAAAAACAATAAAAACAATAAATCTGAATCTCGCAATAGTCCTGAAGATATGTTAGACATAGATTTATTACCTAAAAGTGTGCAAGAAGGTGGTTTTGAAAATGGGAGTATTGCATTTAAATTAATTGCCTTTTTAGTGGTAATAATTGCAATACCTTTGGTAATTGTAGTATTAATAGGACAAATGTTCCTTCATTTTTTCATACCTAAAGCTTTACCTAAAGCCACTAAAAAGTTTAAAGGTTTTTTATTAGGTATATTAAACCGATACGCTCAATTTAGACATGATAGGGAAGTTAAAAAAAGAGAAAAACAATTTTATAAAAATGCTTCATATGGGGAAGAAAGTGAAACTATAAATTCGGTAGACTATGAAGAGTCTTCAGATAACTTTAATGATATTGACGTACATGAAAATAACAATGACGTAAAAAAGTAAATTTTAAATGTCTAAATCATATAAAATTAGGACAACACCTGGAGGGGGTAATGGTTATTTAAAGGTTAATGTTGATCTTAATCAGAACTATGATTTTTTAGAAATCTTAAGTTTAAAAATATCTCAAAAAGACGAATATCAGAACTTTTGTGCGGACTATGGTGTCATTGCGGGTAGGGTAATTGTTAATGGAGGTTTTGGGGTACCTAACGTTAAAGTATCTATATTTGTACCAGTAGACGATAAAGATAGTGAAGATCCTGTTAAGTCTGCAATATACAACTACCAAACACCTAATCCTGACGATAAAAACAATAATGGTGTAAGATATAACTTACTCCCAAAAAAACAACAAACTTTAGATCATACACCTGTAGGTACTTTCCCTAATAAAAGAGAAATTTTAGATGATGGTACTACATTAGAAATTTATCAAAAATATTATAAATATACTACCACTACAAATAAAGCTGGTGATTATATTTTATTTGGTGTTCCCGCAGGTGAACATACATTACATTATGATATGGATGTCAGTGATATTGGTTTTTTATCTACGAGACCATTTGAATTAATTAATAGAGGGTATAGTGATGATTTATTTAATAGTAGATTTAAGTTTGGATCCTCTAACAATTTAGAGACATTACCTCAGATATTTTCTGCAAATCTACCAGTGACAGTAGAACCTTACTGGTGTGATAGTTTAAGTACGGGAAGTGTGTTAGGAATTACTAGGTTAGATATTGAACCTAATGTAGAAATCATACCGACATCGGTTTTTATGGGTAGTGTTTTTTCTGATGATGAAAAAGATTCACTTAACAAAAATTGTAAACCTGATAGGCAGATGGGTAAAATGAATGAAGTCATTACAGGTTCGGGTAGATTAGAAGCCATAAGGAGAACAGTTGATGGTAACATTGAAAAATTTAATTTTGCGGAAAATAGTATAGATGATAATGGTAACTGGTCAGTATTAGTACCTATGAATCTTAGAAAAGTAGTTACAGATGAATTTGGTAACTTAATACCCTCACCTGACGGGATAAAGGGTGTTGCCACTGAAGCAGATTTTAGATTTAGAATATCTATGGATGCTACATCTAATGATAAAAGACTTAGACAAAGGGCAAAATTCTTAGTACCAAACACCAATAATAATTTCGTATTTGATGAATTTTCACCTAAAGAATTAGAAGATACTACTTTATTTACTAAAAATACTGATTTATCAACCATTACAAATAATACACCATACTCTGAAGATTTAAGAAATCAATATAACTATTTAGAAGAATTCTATTCTTTTAGGTGGAAAAAAGTTTATACGGTTAAACAATATATTGGTAGGTTACAAAGGGTTGGAAGAGATGAGGCAAGAGGGTTTATCGGAATAAAAGATATATATAACTCATCGGGAGTTAATAAATACCCAACTAATAGATTTGATACTAATATAAACATTTTATACGGTATTATTTGTATTTTATTAACTGTATTTGGACATGTTGTGGGGATTATTAATGGGATACTAAATATTATAAACGGATTAGTAACTCAGATATGTCAAATTAAATTTCCTGTGGGGATAAGAATTTCGTTAGAATATTGTTTCCAAATCGCTGGTTGTGGTACTTGTAGTCAAGATTATAAAGATAAGTGTTGTTCCGCAGCCTATACTTCCCTTTCAGACGGTTGTAAAAACTCAGATCAGGGTAATTGTTCAGGTGGGGCACCTTGTGGCCCAGATTGTGGTTCAGGATGTGGTAAATGTAAGTGTAATGACTCAGGTGATAAAGAGGCAGAATTCTCATTAAAACTTTATATCAAATGGAAATGTTTATTTTCTAGTTTACTATGTAAAAAATGTCGACCTTTATGTGATGATGAAGAACCACATAGTTGTTGTATTAACGTAAATGGTCAATCTTATACTTATGGTTGTACTACAAATGAGACAGTAGAGAAATCAATATCTGAATCCCCACCTTTTTGTCCAAACTGTTGTGGTACATGTTGTGTTAAAATACCTCTAATACCGTTAAGGTGTGCTGAAGAAGATTTTTCGGAAGTGGTGACTATAATACCAACACCTTTCGCGCCTTTTTTATGTAATAGGAGGTTTGCGGCACCATTTAGTTGTGTAGATTGTGGTGGACTCCAGACACCAGTTATTAAAGATTGGGTATCATGTACTTTAGAACCACTCGCAGTTTTCTTAAGGATGTTGAAATTTGACTTTTACAATGATTGGGTGGGTGGATCACTTTATTTTCCGTTAATCAAAAGAAAATATAAACTAAAGAAGAAAAAGAGAAAATTCGGTCAAATTAAAAAAGATAAGTTTTGTGACTTCGATTGTAGAATAAGACAAAATGGTAATTTAACAGATAACTTTCAAGGTGAGCCCACATATAACCAATGGAGAATTAAAATACCAAACTTATTGTTCAGTAACCCCACCATCACTGTAGAAGGATGTACTGCAAAAATTAAAGGTAAAAGGGTGACTGATTGGTATGGGACACCTGAAAACGATGATGAAACCGACAACTTAAATTTGGCGGTTTTAGAATTAAAATTCAATGGTAAAACTTCTTCGGGTGAAGGTTGTGTAATTAATTTTAATGAATTTTCTTTATTAGAATCATCTTTGAATGGTGCTGGTGTTACTACAGATTTAGTTAAAGACAGAGAAGTTCCTACAACACATGGTAAACCTGAATATGTTGAAACTGAAGACCCTAGTGGTTTTAGTAGTTGGGAAAATATTGGTGGTCATAGTCACCATAGAAATATCTGTAACGATACTAGGTTAATGGAAAGAAAAGAATTTATGCTTCAGACTTTAAATTGTGAAGCGAATGTAGATATTGATATAACAAACGAATTAGCGTTCGGTACAAATGATGGAGAACTCCAAAATGATGAAACTGCTGAAGAAGAAGAACCTTGTGGTATCCTCCGAAAAGAATTTTGTATTGAAGGATGTGCTGCAGATTGTGGGAGTAATGGTGTTGCACCATGTAAAGAAACACCACAAGCATTCGAAGATTATCAACCTATAATAGAGCATGGGTTAGTTAGTTGGTATGAGGGTGAAATATATTATACACCATATATCCCAAAAAACGATTTAAAAAATAATGCTTCAGAGTATAAAGCAAATTTATTATTACCTACTACTATAATGGAATTGGGTAGTATGAATTATTGTGATATCGATGATGTCCCATTTATAATTGATCAATTAGAACCAACAACATTTCAGGTGAGTACTGAAGAATTTAAATATAAAGGGGGGGCTCAAAATAGTGGTTATGATGGTCCTGATAACATTAGTGGTAACGCAGATGATGGTACATTAATAGAAGTTAAAAAATTAGATGATAAGAAAGATGCGTCTTTAAATCTTAGGGCGTATGTTGAATTCAGTTGTTTCAGTGTTGTATGTGCAAATACATTGGGAACTGTAAACCAATCCCAGATAGGTGTAGATATGATTGATAAAAATGATATTGGTATTGAAATAGGGACTTGTTTTATGAGGTTTGATCATGATGAAGACATACGTGAATATTTTTGTAGGAGATTTAATGGGTATAAAGATAACTTAAATTTCCACCACACAAGACCAGGTGGTATAGATACCGACAATGTGTATAACACTTATCCCGAAATAACCTTAATTGATGGTTTAGCTGGTGCGAAAACATATTACGAAATGCCTGATACTGGTGAAGTAATATTGTCAGAATTTAATGATACTGACCCTTTCATATCGGGTGACGGTTGTGGATTTAAAAGAAATGGTAACTCAATACCTGATTATTTTTATGGTGTGGCGCCAGGTATAACAGGTGAATTTATAAATTACCCTAATGGTTCATCTACAATCGATTTTGGTAATAATGCAAATGGTGGTGATGTTATTGACAATGTTGAAGATGATGATAATCAAGAACCAGGAATAAACGGAATCAGATTCAATAGATCTCAAACACCTTACCATTTATACTTTGGTTTAGTTCCAGGAAAAACCGCATTACATAAAACAGTTGCTAAGTTCTTCGCAGATAAAATAAATGCGGTGACTTTACAAGGTTTAGGTGAGTCTAACGCAAATGTAGAGGCAACCACCAAGAATGCACCACCTATTAATGGTGGTATAGAAAATAACTTTACTGTATTTAAAACTTGTTTGGGTGAAACTTTAATAAAACAAATAGATGTAGGTACGGTGCAAACGATTACCCCACCTGATGGTCAAGCAAGTAGTAATACATCAAGTTAAAAATTATATATTTATAGATAGTGAAAAAAACAAATAAAATATTATTAAATAGTGTAAAGTTACCCGATAACGTTAATGCAACTACACAAGTTCAGGTAGGGTTAGAAAACACTAATAAACCAATTCCTTTAAATGATATTGATACCACTGTTGATCAATATGAACAATTTTTAAAAGAAAGAAAAAATAGTGCAATATATAGATTTTACGGTGTAGTCAACCCAATTATAAGCAACCCACTATTTAATGAAAATGTGAAAATATATAGGGATAGTCAAACAAACGAAATTAAGGCAAAAACGATTCTAAGTTCAGGAATTTTTGAAAAAGACGGATGGATAGGTTATTATAATGATGAGCCAGATCCAGACGCATTACAATTTAATGATAATAAAAGTGCTTTATGTGATTTTTTCGCATTCGATCCTGGATATGATAGACTTAAAATGTTAGATAGTGATGGTAAACAGAACTACTTATTAAAAATTACATATCCTTTTGAAAGTAGAGATGATATTGAGATTACAAAGGGTGTACAACTTAAAAATGGTGTACCTATAATAGATTCATTTCCTTTAAAATTAAATGGTAGATTATATACGGGATTTAAAACACCTATGAATCATGGTTTAACGGAAGGTAGTAGAATACAACTAATTAATTTTCAAGATTTAACCCCTACCAATACATTAAATTTAGATAGTAATTATTATAGAGTCTTTAAATTGGGTGATGAGAAAAATAATAAAAAAGCTAGAACATTTGTTATAGATGTTAATCCAGCAGATATAAATTTTACTGTGGGTAGTTCTACGGTTAAAAGAGTAGTAAGGGACAAACCATCTAAATATTATGTTAGAAGGTATAGGTCTTTAACTGTAGACTATAAAGATTATGATATATATCCTGCGGCGTATGGGACATCATATTTTAATGATGATACTGCAGCGTATAATTTTAAAACAGATATTGACGTAAAAGGTTTAGTTGATAATTTAGGTAGACCTTTAAGTGAATTATATTTAACAATAGTAAAAAATGATAGAGATACTGATCCCACATCTATTAACTCATTATATTGGAATAATGTTCTTTCTGAATCGAATATAAGTTCTTTAATTACTACAAACTCTGACGGTAGTACTAGATTTTGGACACCTATTTCTGGGGGGTATGATTTAGATGATACAACAGATGGGGTAGTTAACTATAATATAAGGGCATATGGTGACCCTAACTATACACCTTCGACATTTTACGAATTGATAGATGAATCAGATGAGGTATTCGATGGTGACATTGTAGAATATAATGAGAACGATTTATTTGAAAAATCATTAGAAAGTGTATATCATAGAGTTAATACTATTTATAGAGAATATTTAAATACTATAAAACCACAATATGAAAATAAAAAAGAAGGTTACATATATTCACCTTTAAATTTAATAAAAATTAGGGAATTTTCAAATACAATTAATCCTGTTGTCAACCTACAAACACTAATAGATGATTTTGGTATTACCTCACAAACGGAAATTAATGATCTTAGAAAATCGTTTAAGATACCAGAATATGCAACGGAAATATCACCTAACGTATTTAAATGGAGAGATATATTAGATATAGGGTTTATTGATAGTTCGGGTGGTGGAGTTGACTATCCTTTTGAAAGTGGTGCACATTATATGTACTTAAATAAAACATTCTATCTCCAAAGACAAGACCCACCATGTGAGTTTATATTAATTTCTGAAGATATTACATTGGGTGCAACTGATATAAACAATGTTGATCAAGATAAATTTTTAGCGTATTTAAGTGACCCAACATACCTAAACTATAAAATAATCATACCAAGTCTATATCTTAATAGTGACATTAACCCCACATCTACGGAAGGTAGTGGTTTTTTAGTTTATAATACTAATTCAGATATGAATAACGGTGACGGAGTTGGGTACTACCAGTGGAACGGTAGCGATTGGAACAAAACGGTGTTTACTTTAGACTCTGTTGGTTCGAACGCATTAAATGTCCTTAATTATAATGGTACTGCCCCTTTAAATATAGAAGTGACTTTGGCAGATTATATTGGGGAAAATGAATTAGGTAAGAGAGATATTGCTGGTGGATGTATAGACTTATCAATATTAGAAGAAAATACTTTAGACGATGTTTGTTGATAAAATAAAAATATTATTAGGTAGTTTAGGTAGTGGTACTACTATAAACATACCACTTAAAACAAACTTTTTTCCTGTGGATAATGCAGAATTGATAGAAGATAAGTTTGTTAAAGATGAGGTAGAAAAGTCTATAAACCCTATAGTGGATTATAAAAAAATAATATTTAAACCCGCTAGAATTAATAGTGGTGGTGAATGGGAAATAATTGACAAATTTAAAATAAATTTAAATTTTTATACGCCAGAAACGATAGCTAATAATTCCCCTCAACATAGAGGTAGTGGTGCACAACCTGGAGTTTATAAAGACTTAAATTTTTTATTCGATGACGTTTTTTGCAGGACTAATAGGTTTGTTAATAGCTTTATTAGGTTTTCATTATTTGATAACCCAAACAGTGGACAAAATGAATTACTTTCATTCGCAGATATATTTACACAAGTTGGTATAGAACAAGAAAATGAGTTTGGATTTACCAAACCTATTGATGAATGTCCTATAAGTTTTGTTTTAGGTGATCCTGTCACCCAGCCAGAAGAAGTACATGAAGGTTTTCATATATATTGGTTTAAAGATCTAGTTGATAATGCTCCAAATCAAGAGTATGAACTTTATGGTGTTATGGAATTTAATAATTCTTTAAATGGTAGAACCTATCAGTTATCACCATATAAAATTACAAATCCAGATAATATTACTTTAGATAATATTGAAGGTGAAAGTGGAATATTACATTTAAAAATCATTTTAAAGAACGATAATGGAGTGTATAAATATAGGTTTGTACCAAACGCACTACAATCGTTAGTACCTTTAGGTGTAAATTTAAACCCCTCATCTGGCGGAATACCAACGCTAACCTTTTGGCAAATTACACCTTAGTATATTTATATGTAGTATGAAGTATATAAGAAAAAAAATAAATTTAGAAAATTTCACTATCAGAAGTATACCTAAAAGCGTTTTAGTAAAAAATTCTGAGGGAAAAACTGTTATAGATACTGAAAACCCTAAATATTATTATGGTACGATACCTAATTTTAAAATTGATAATAAAGGTAATTTTATATTAAATCAGTTTGGACAAAAAATAAATAATACAATTAATGTAAATATATTCTTAAGTCAAAAGTATGATGATATGGGTATTTTCACTGATAAAAGTTATATTACTTTCACTGGTAATACCTTAACAAATAAACCTGTAGGGTTTAACTCTTTTGTTTATGGTAGGTTACCTGCAGCACCACCTAATTTTTACTATTCACCACCTAATTCTGTTTCTGGATATACTGATGATTCTTTTTTACAACAAGTTAAATCATATAGAAAAACAAATGATGGTAAAGATATATACGTACCTAATCTAAATACCTCTAATAACACTAAAACAATATTTAATGGTACTTTAGTAGATAATACTGAAAAAACAATATATAGTATAGGTGCATCAAATAACAACATAACAAATACAGGGGTAAAGTATACTACTTTTAAAAATAACTTTACAAAAAGTTTAGATGAGTATGGTAATACGATTAATTATAAAACTACAATTTTTGAAGTAAACAATAGTGGTTGGGGGTTACCCAACGTATCACTTTTAGCATCCTTAAAAAAAGAAGAATATTTAGGTGTAGTTTTTAAACCAGAAGTTAATAGTGTAGTATTTATTAATAGGGGTGTAGCAGATATTTTTGAAAGACATTCATTATTATCAGAAATAAAAACAACTAATGACATTGACACAAATAGAGGTGGATTTATAAGAACTTAAAAATAAAATTATGGCAACAGGAAATTACGGAACAATTAGACCGGCAGACGTATCAGTAGAAGACGTTGAAATGTATTATAGTTATACCCCTAATAGGGAATCCTTAACTGATGTGGACTTACTACCATTAGACCCCCAACAAGTTTTAATACCCGCAAAAGACCCTAATAATGTAAGTGAAATATTTGGTGGATTATACACCTTAAAGTTACCCACATCAGTATTTGGGACTAAAGGTTACTATAGTATAGTAATAAGACCAAAACAGATTAGGGCTAAAATACAAGATTGTAGTGTTTTAATAGATAATCAAGATGTTAAAGGAATTGTTTTCAATATAAACCAAATACCATTAGAGGTACAAAATAGATTTGAAAACGGTAACTTAGTTGGTTATAGGATTGAGTATTTAAAAGAAGAAACAAATACTGGGCAAGATAAAATACAAAACTTATTTAGAATTGTAACATCAAATAATAGGGCATTACCTGTAACACAAAATCAAGGTAATTCTAATGCTTCTGTAGCATATACATTTAATGACAATTCAACCAGTGTGTTTTGCACACTTTCTCCATCTTCTGCACCATCTATTAAACCTAACGCAATACCTTTTATTGGTAACCCACAACAGGATGTTATTATAACAAATACCTTTTTTGATCCAATTATGTTAGAGATTGAAATGGTTGAGTTTGACGATGAAACTTTAGCTTACGCATTATTCTCAAATCAAACAAAATCTCTAGAAGATGGTATTTATACAATATACAACTTCGGTAATCAGATATACAGACAATATAACTTATATGAAGTCAAAGATCAGTTTACAGGTAAACCATTGTATGAAGTTAGGGAACAAAAATTTACTATTGACCCAACTAAAGATTTTGATGATATAACTAATTTTTAAAAACATAGATGGCTAATAATAAGAGAATAAAAATTGCGGGGTACGCAAAGAGGATATTTTTCAATGACAACATTGAATATAGAAACTTTAGTCCTGATTTAGTAGGGTTCCAACTTACAAGTGAAGGTGGGACTACACTATTTACTAACGGTAACTTTTCAATTTCAGCTAATTTAGATCCCAAACCAGATGTTCTATTTAAACAGGGGACAAAATCTAGATTCTATACTTTAGATGATATTGAGGACAATAGTGCAGAAAGTAAAATTCAAAAGAACGTTAAAACTAAATTAAACATAGATTTAACTAACCCTTTATCTTATATTTGGTACGGTTCTTCAAAAGAGTTGTTTAGAGCGTCATTAATTGAGATAGAAGAGAATTGGCCAGCAGCAATATATGTAGACAATAAAGTTGGTAGTGTAACAGGAAATAACATTACTAATTATATATACGATATTGCTTCAGACACATCGTCATTTAATGTTAATAGTAATTTCTTTACCAACCCTTACAACATAAAATATACTATAGACTCTAAATATGTTAGTACAGATAGTACTGACAACCCATTAAGGAATTTAATGGTAAATTATGGATTATATACAATAGAACATAATGGTATTAAAAAAAATCTAAAAGGTTTCTCTGGATCAACACAAAAAACAAACTCAGAAGTTACTTTAATTGTAGATGGAAATCCATTTCCTGAACTAACAGGAATTTATATACCACAATTCTCATTTTTTCAAAATAATGTAGATGGTTCTATACCCTATTTTATTAAACCTAATGAATCTGAAATTGAAAAGTTTTTTACTGGATTAAATAGTTTTCAAACAAACCTCTTAAATAGGAATATATATCCTAAGTATAGGTCAGAAATAGTGGGGACTAAATTTACTGATGATGGAGTAGTTTTAACTAGTAAAGACTTATATGATTTTCCTGTATTAGAAGATGGTTATAACCTAAACTTTTTTGATAGTTTTTATGTAGCTTATTTAGATAAAATTACCACTTTAGCACAAAATTTAGATGGTAGTAAAACCGATATAATAATTAGAAAATATGTTACCGAAGTTATCACTAGTTTTGATACTGTACCTAGAGGTGACGGTGATGATTTAACGTTAAATGGTGAAAAGGCAACAAAATTATTAAGGATATATGGTGTAGAATTTGATTACGTTAAAAAATATATTAATGGTATAAAATTTGCGCACGTTGTAACATACGACAAAAAAAATAATATTCCTGACGCATTAGTTAAGGATTTATCTTACATGTTAGGACTGGAACCTATAAATTTTATAAACGAAGTTAGTTTAGGTAAGTTATACCTACCTAGTAATGGTGGCGGAGAATTCAGTGGTACCTCTACAAATCTAACTCAAGAACAAATAGGTGTAGATTTATATAGGAGATTAATATTGAATGTTGCTTGGATGTGGAAAAGTAAAGGTAGTAGAAAGGCGATAGAATTTTTATTTAGATTTATTGGTGCACCAGAATTATTGGTTAATTTTAATGAATATGTAGTATTAGTAGATAAACCATTAGACATAGAAGAAATAAAAAAATTATTATATATCTATACGGGTAACGCAAACACATCTCAGATACCATACGATGACAATGGATACCCGCTACCACCAGTTGACGGTGACTTAATCATAGGAAACTTTTTTGACCCCACAACAGGTGAGATAGTAGAATCAGGTATTACTGATACATATTTTCAGAAAGCAGGTGGGTGGTATAGAGAAACCTACGGATCAAACGTACTAACAGTATTAAATGGTAATAATCCTCATGTTGGACCATATGATGGTGGTAACGAATATCTACAACAATTTAGTAAATGTTATATACCTAATTTTGATAATGAGCCGACAATAAGTATAACTGCAACTACCTTACAAGAAAATTATTTTGTTAATTATAATTATGGAATTTTCAACGGAATACCAACTGGGACTACAAATTTTTACACTACTCAGTTAACATATAATTCAAACACTAACACCTATGAAGATATAAGTGATTGTAATAATGTTGAGTATTCTATTATTGAAACACCGTTACAAAATGATGGTAAAACAACACTACAACAAGCTTTTGCGTCTGCGGAGTCAGAATATAATTCATTTTTAGAACAAATAAAAGAAAATCAATATTTAATATATTCTCCAGAATGGCAAGTTATAAAAAATAACTATGAGGTTTCATTAAAAAATTGTTTAAATGAAATAGAAACTGAAAATTGTGAAAGTAATAATACCTTAGAAATATGTCTAACAGAAAAAGAAGATCAAAACGTTGATTTTGTATGTGGTAGCGATAATAAAGTAGAATGTGGACCTTATGTATATTATGTAAATAGTGACGGAACAAAAATTAGTTTTGATAATTTTCAGTCTTGTTGTGAAAAAGAAGATGGTAAATTTATAAATTATGTTAATGAGTATGGTAGAAATGCGGAATTTTGTTATAAAGGTTCTAAAAAAACTGGTCCATGCGTTGGTATTCCACAACGACCACTATCTAATGGGATCGTACCATTTAAGATGACAAATAGTGTCCCTAATGATAAAATTGTAAGAGTCCCAAGTGCAACACAAAAAGAAAGTTTTGAATTGGAGAAATGCTTTCAGTACATCTACGATGCTACTGGTGATGGTATTGTTGAAAGTTTAGACAACTTTCAAAACGAAAGTTTCTACTCAACACCTGATAGTGGTGTAAACTTTACACCATTTGATTATATTAAGGACTTTTTGAATGGTGGAATAAATGGTTTATCTAACAGTATTAGTGAAAACTTCGATAATTTATTTGTTCAGGTGGAATGTACATTAACTACAATAATAAGTAGTCCTGAGTGTTGTGCATACCATAAATTAGATTATGTAACTTTTAAAGATGTATCGGGTAACATTTATATTTCGTGTGTTAAAAATAATGGAGATGGTGTTAGTAGTTATTTAGGTGAAATATCGTCACCAGATGGTGGAGGAGGGAAAATAGACCCCTCACTTCAACCATCACAAACAAACTATACAACACCTCAAATGGACCCATTAATTGATAGTGAGTATGTTGAGTTACAAAATTTAGGTAGTGATGCGATATCTCAATTTAACACCACAAATTTTGCAAAAGATTGTTTCGAAGAATCCGTAATAATAAAGGGGTACTCAAACTTAGATAGTATTACTATAGTACCTGGACCTTATTCAATTTTTCAAAATAACGACTTAAACAATCCTGAAAATTGGGAGATATTTAAGATAGATAAATATGGTAGGATAAGTTTTATACCTAAACCTGAATTTGGGTTTGATAACCTTATTATTGATTGGAATAGTATCGATGATTTTGCTACACTATATCAACAAATATCAGAACTATACCCACAATATACATTCAGTGAATTTACTATTAGTGAAACTGGAGAAATAATCCCATTTAACCCTAACAATAGTATTAACCCTAACGCGTTTTTTACCGCATTAGTAGATATTAACAAAGTAGGGTGTGAAGATATTAACAATGTTTCAGTAGTTTTTGGTAGTAAAAATTGGGAAGGATTTCAATTACCACAATTACCTGTAAGTGAAGAAACTGGTGAAGTTGTAGAAGATTGTAGTTGTAGTGTCGATTTTTCATTTGACTATATGTTAAAATATGAGGCTAGTAATTTAATAGAATGTGCAAATAATGTATCTTGTTTTCCTGCTATTTTTTATGAAAATACGATAAATAATATAAATTGTTTAAATTTTGTTACATTTACAAATAATGAATCAGACTCACAAAACTTAAAAAATAATTTTCCTAATGGTAGTTGGGGTGGAATAAATATCATTGAACCAAATGTAGAGTGTTGTTCTGCAATTGGTGGAAATGTAGTATCATTAAACCAATGGGTATCTTCAAATCAAGTTTGGGTAGAACAGATAAATGACATATATAGGGAGTTAAAAATAGACGCTAATCCATCAACTGAAACTTTAGATAATTTATCTAGTTTAAATATAGTATATACAGATATGTTATTTTATATTAATGAATATAAAAGAATAAAAAGTGATGTGGAAAGTATTATAGATAGTTGTTTTAACACACCAATAACTTTTCCACTATGTGATATTGATTATAGTAGTTTTGTAAAAACAGAAAATGTTTGTAATTTAGAAATATCGGTAGAATGTGGTTTATGGACTAAAATATTAACTGATTACGAATCATTAATATTATGGGTTAATAATATAATTGCAAAAATTAATACAGATTGTTATTCACCAAATCCAGGACCAATAAATAGTGTTGAGAAACAAACGGAAAAAGTCTTCGATGAAATAGAGGTGTTTAAAAAACAAAATACTTTAACTAAACAAGAAGAAAAACAACTAAAAATATTAAATAGTGTAAATTTAAAATTAACTGAAGAAATTAACACTTTAAAAAGTCAATTAAATTTAAAAAATTCTGATAATAATGTAATTAATAGAGCTTTAACAAACGTTAATAACCCTATAGATTGTGTGGTATATGAAAACAAATTAACAGAATTAAGAAATTTTAATTATAAAAATTATTGCAATACTATTGTTTATGGAAATCAATCATCTAATAATGGTACTAAACAAAACGAATACGAATATTGTACCACCTCAAAAACGATAGAAAATCAAAAAGAAATCGTAACATATTCTCGTTTATTCGAAGATTGTAAACAAAAAAATATTTTAGAAGAAAAATTAGTAAATGCTAAATTTAATAATAATAAAGAAGAGATTTCTCAGATAGAAAAAGAAATTATAACACTTAATCAGGAGATAAATACTTTAACTAGTGAGTTAGAAAATGGTAATGAAGAAATACAAACATCTTTAATTAGTCAAAATGATGTACAAAACACAATTAATAGAACTGCAGAATTATTAGATGTAAGTGTTAAAAGTATTACTGCGGATAATGGTGATATAATTTTAACTGACACACAAAAATTATCCCTTAAAATTATACAGACTAAAAATATATCTCAGATTAATAAAATAAACAACGATATAGGCGATAAAACTTACCTATTAACTAAAAATTTAAAGGAACAAAATGTTATAGTAAGTAATACTTCTCAATCAAAAAATAATTTAGGTAATACATTATTAGGTTGGGGAATTGGTCTTTTGGGTGTATATTATACATTAAAGGGGTATTTAGATCCTGAAACCACAGGCACTGTAATGGCTGCGGTTGGTGCTGCGGGTACAGGAAAAGGAGGTGGCGGTGGTGACCCTACAATACCTGGATGTACAATTTTAGGGGGAACTATTTATGATGTATATGATACAAATAGTAGTACTGGTTACTATCGTTATACTATTGTAGGTGCTGCTGGATACCCCTCAGATCCTGGGGCGACTCAATTATGTAACAATTTCCAACCCCAACAATGGTCACCAGACCTCAACAATACCTACACTAATGGGTGTTGTAATGCTTATCGTTCTGAATATAACCCTAACCAAAGTGGGGGTGGATCAGAAGGATCAGGATTCGAATCGGCTATAAATGTGTCAGGACCATTAGAAACAAATTGTGACGCACCATTTACGGTAAACATCAACGGAGTAGTTTCCAATCAAACGGGACCACTAACTATAGGATGTTGTACTAACCAAAATACAGGACTAAACGTACAATGGAATTCATCGACTAATTTTTGTGAACAAATTGGTGGAAATACATTATGTCCAAACGACTTTCAGTTAGATGTAAACAATATAATAACATATATAGATGACTTTGGACATACCCAAATTTTAAGGGAGGGTAATTGTTGTACAGAAGCAATTACAGGGTTCCCTAATGTAGAATTTGATGAAAATAACAAGTATTGTTTTGTCCCAATAACCGACACCCCACCAATAGTAGGTTGTATGCAACAATCCACACCAAATGGAAGTAATTATGAAAATTACGATTCTTCTGCAACCCAACCTTGTGTTAACTGTTGTAGGTTAGGTGGGTGTACTAACCCAAATGCATCGAACTATAATCCATATGCGACTTATGACGATAATAGTTGTGAATCTATTAGTAATAACACACCAATTTGTCCTAATCCTGAATCAAACTATGAACTAATATTTAATTCATTCGATAGTAGTAGTATAATTTTAGTTAACGGTCAACAGATATCTAGTGAATGTTGTAATATATCAAACTTACCTGGAGAATACTCAAATGCGGTATATGTGAATGGAAATTGTATATTACCAAGCTCAGTTACTGACGGTACGGTAGATTCAGGATGTTGTGATTCTTATAATGAAGTTATATCTGAGTTAACTCATTTATTAAATGAAACGCAATCACATAAAAATAGTGTAGAAGAAGTTACGCAAAAGTGTTACGATAATTGGGGTGCAACTTTACAACAAAATTATGTAGATTATGAAATAATCAATAATAGTTATTTTGGTAATTACTTAGATGATTTAAAAATTAACTTTAAATTGTTTGTTAACAACACTAACGTTAATACTAATACTGATATTGACTCTAATTTAACTTACTTACCATATACCGAAAGTGTAAACCCAATATGGGAATGGAACCCTACTACGGGATACACTGGTGTGATTTTAGAGGGTACAGAAGGTGAAATTGAAACCATAGAAGATGGTATATTTAACCAATATTCAACCCAAAACATACCTTACAACGCAGATATGTTTGAACCGAATTGGAAAACATTTAACTTTACTATTCCTGAATGTGTGTGTGACGATTTAAGAAGATTATACCCTAATAAAGAATTTTTCTTTTCTATAGAGATAGATAATTATGAGTGTTCACTATGTTTATTAGTTGATAACATTCAAGTTAATATTTCCGATTGTAAAACAAATAGGATATTATCTATTAATGATTGTAAGATACCACAATTAAGTTGTGTAATAGATAATAAAAAATCTTGGGTTTATTATGATGACGGAATATTAAAAGAAAAAGTTTACCCTAATGGTGAATGTAATACAGGTTCAACAGACAACTATGAAGTACTTAGATTGGGTAAAGAACAAGAGAGACTTTGGTTAGATTTAGAGTACAGACCAACTGATTATGATATTAATCACTCAGACTTGTTACTTAACGTTAAAAATGCATCATTTAGTATAGATCCTGCTAAAGCAATAGAGTGTGACGTATTTAATTATTGGAGAAATATTGATTGCGATAACTGCCCAACAAAATGTATTGAGGACTCAAAAATATATGAAGACTCAGATGATTTCTTATTTCAAGATTGTAATACATATATTTTTGAAGATCAGTCTACATTACATTCTGTAGTATTTAGTGGTGAAGTGTTAAGTAGTGGTTACACATTATCATTTGATGATATAGTAACTACTGGACTAACATTTAGTTGTTCTACGTACACTGATTTATTAGAACAAACAGTATTAGATTTAAAAAATAAATATTATATTCTAACATCAGATTATATAGAATCTTTAGATGCGACTTATGAACAATTATTAGAAAAAGGTGAGGTGTTATCTAATTTTTATATTCAAGAAAATAATTGTGGTACTGATACGATAGTATTAAATGATAATAGTAGTTTAAATAATTTATTTGCGATTATAACTGAAAATTATGATGGTACATTATCTATATTTGAAAATTATTTATATACTGGTACAACACCTTATAGTGGTGGTGTATTAACTGAGGTATTATCTGGAACTAGTGTAACTGCACAAACATTTAACCAAAAACAATTTATAGATCAAGAATGTTGTGAAAAAATAAATGAACTACTTAATGGTGAAGGTACTAATGGTTTAGGATTAGGTAAAAACTACCTATGGGATAGTGGTAATTGTTTTTGTACGTGGAAACCATTAGATGATTGTGCAAATTGTAAGGGAGATTGTGAATATTGTGGTAGTAAGAAAGAATGTGTAGATGGATTTGCTACAGGTGAAACATACAGTGTATGTATTAACCCATTAGATTATTTAGACATACAACCATCAGAAATCAACATTAAAACAGTATTCGATCAGTTAGTACAAACTAATTTAATAGATGTTAAAAGTAGACAAACAATAAGTGATTATCCATTACTAAGATTGTTTTACCAACTCTATCTAAACGCCAGTAATTGTGGTGAACACTTATCTAACAAATTCACTTATAATACTATGTTTGAATTTATGGATAAGATAGGGGACTATTGGTTAGATTTAATAGAACAAGTTGTCCCCGCAACTACAATATGGGAAGGATGTGACAATTCAGGTAAAATTTATAGAAATACTATATTTGATAATAATAAATTTGTTTATAAAGGTTATAGTTTAAATTTTATTAGTACTGAAGATTGTACATTAACTGGACAAACAAGTCATAGTATAGGTTCTAAAGACTTATATACATTTACTGAAATTATACCAATTTACCCTTCTAATAGTGAGATTGATGATAAGAAAAAAGAAATATTAGACAAAAAAATATCTATTGCTTTACTTAAAAAAGAATTAGAAATAGAAAAAAGTAAATTATGTTCACTTAATCTACAAGATGTAAGTACACCTAATTTACAAACATTGGTAGAAGATCAACAAACCCACATTGATTTACTAACAACTCAGTTGAATACTTTGGTTTTACAATTAAATAACCTAATTGTTGAGTTAAGTGATTTAGAAAAAAAATATATAAAACAACAAAAAAATTATACTATGAACTTTATGAGTTGTAGTGGTATAACACAAAACTTAATAAATGCACAAAATAACTTATCAGGATTTACACAAGGTACTACCGCATATGAAACACAAAGAAACTTTATTGCGGGACTCAAAGATAAATATTATAAATGTGTTAGGAAATCAAATAC